>Ga0209913_1000024_pt1 | contig 215598 bp, 188 predicted proteins | sample PersoiDNA2013203_FD_185805 | JGI IMG/M metagenome (GOLD analysis project Ga0209913, IMG submission 185805) | Permafrost soil microbial communities from the Arctic, to analyse light accelerated degradation of dissolved organic matter (DOM) -... | ecosystem: Environmental > Terrestrial > Soil >... | reverse complement strand
CGAAGCCTAAGGGCGGATACGGCATCCAGTTACCCGGTCTTGATATGCCTACCAAGATTTTGACAGCGGTCGATACCGTCCGCAATATCGCGAACGGCATGAAGGGAATAATACAAGGTCGGATTAGCGCAGGGCGCGTAATCCGACACCATTGTTGGCTGCGCATGTCGGATTACGCTCTGCGAGCTAATCCGACCTACACCCATCACGACAGCAAAGGCTTGATGGCCGCGATGGTACGCGGCGTGGCGCCCCGGTGCTGGCTGGCGAAAGCCAGCGCTTTTTCTCCCATCGACGATAAACGCACCGGATCCTGCAGCAAAGCCGACGCTTGCGCCATCAGCGCATCGGCGTCCGCCACCCGCGCGGCGCCGCCGGCGGTGATCGCCTGCTCGGTCACCAGCGCGAAATTGAAGGTGTGCGGGCCGATCAGCACGGGCTTGCCCAGGGCCGCCGGCTCGATCAGGTTTTGCCCGCCCAGTGGCAGCAAGCTGCCGCCAACAAAAGCGCAATCGCAGGCCGCGTAATACGCAAACATCTCGCCCATCGAGTCGCCCAGCAGCACCTGCGTGCCCGCCGCCACAAAATCGTCCTGCGCCAGGCCGGACCGGCGCTGCACGGTCAGGCCCTGCGCCGCGATCATTTTTTCCACCTCGTCGAAGCGCTGCGGATGGCGCGGCACGATCAGCAGCAGCACGTCAGGTGGCAGGCTGGCACGCGCCAGCGCTTCGAGGATCAACTGTTCTTCGCCTTCACGCGTGCTGGCGCACAGCAGCACGGGCCGCGTTGCTATTGCGCCGCGCAGCCAGGCGCCTGTTGCCAGCGCCGCTGCGGGCACGACGACATCGAACTTGATGCTGCCCGTCACGACCACGTTCTGCACGCCCAGCAGGCGCACGCGCTCGGCGTCGTCCTGCGTCTGCGCCGCCACCAGGGTAATGCCGCGCGCGGCGTCGGCAATGAGTTTGCCCAGGCGCTGCGCCTTGCCCAGCGAACGCTGCGACAAGCGCGCGTTGGCCAGCACCACCGGCACTTTGTAGCGATTGCATTGGTGGATCAGATTCGGCCACACTTCCGTCTCCATCAGGATGCAGATACGCGGCGCAAAGTGCCGGATGAAACGGGCCGGCATGGCGCCCGTGTCGTACGGCAGATAGCTTTGCAGCAGACGCGCACCATGTTTGGCGAACAGGGTTTTACCGGTCGCGCGCCCCGTCGGCGTCATGTGCGTGAGGACGATGCGGCAAGCGGGCCATGCGGCCAGCAACGCATCGATCAGCGGCTCGGCCGCGCGCGTCTCGCCGACGGAGACGGCGTGCAGCCAGAGCGTGACAGGAGCAGTGTTGGCCTGGCGTCCGTACCAGCCAAGGCGCTCGCCCCAGTGCTGCCGGTAGCCCGGTTCCTGGCGTCCGCGCAGCCACAACCGCGCCAGTACCAGGGGCAAGGCCAGCCACCAGGCAAGGGTATAAAGAAGTCGCATGATTATTTAACGCTGACGTCAGGCGGGAGGATAGTCGGCCAGCAGGCGCTGTGCCGCGGCCAGCACTTCCGGCACGCCGGGCGGCGCACCCTTGTCGCCCAGGTTGATGATTTTCGGCGACCAGTTGCCTTCCGTTTTCCACAGCGGCGAATCGGCATAGATTTCCACCGTCGGGCGCACAAAGGCGGCGGCGATATGCGTCAGGCCCGTATCGACGCCGATCACCAGCGCCGCGTGGCGCGCCAGCAGGGTGGCGTCGCCCATCGACAGCTTCGGCAGCACGCGCGCATTCGGCAGGCCGGCCGCCAGCACTTCTGCTTCCGCCTTTTCCTTGGGCGAACCCCAGGGCAGAAAAATCGGCATGGGAGCGAGCGCATGGCCCAGGGCGATCCAGTTTTCCGGCGCCCATTTCTTGGCGTCGCGCGCCGTGCCGTGGAAATACACGCAGTATGGCGCCGCGCCCATCCAGTCCGGGCGCGGCTCGCTGCCCGGCACTTCCGGCAAGCCGAAATCGGCCGGCGTATCGAGCGTGTAGCCGAGTGCCGCGGCGGCCACCATGCGGCCGCGCGCTACCGCATGCGTGCGTGGATCGAGCGGAATGCTTTTCGTGTGAAACAGGCGCGAAATGCCTTCGTAACCCGAGCCTTCGCTGCCGTTGGCCAGGCCGACCTTCTGTCCGCCCGGCGCCAGGCGCGCGGCGCCCATAATGATGCCCGTCTTGAGCAAGCCCTGGGTATCGAACACATAGTCGTAGCGCGTCTGGCGCAGGCTGCGGAAAAAGGCGGCGATTTCCGCGCGCGTCTCCTTCTTGCCCAGGCCCTTGCGCCAGCGCCGCAGCGCGAACGGGAAGATAGTATCCACACGCGGGTTCAGGCGCACCAGGCTGGTGTAGCCTTCCTCGACCACCCAGTCGATGGTCGCATCCGGATAATGGCGGGCGATGTCCGCCACCATCGGCAGGTTATGCAGCACGTCACCCAGCGAAGATACCCGCACCAGCAGGATTTTCAAGGGCGCCTGTGCGCCAGATTGACCGACCATGCTGTCAGAACGGCAGAACGGCGTCAGGCTTGGCGGCCAGGATCACGCTCTTGAACTGCCCCTGGATACGCGCCAGGGCTTCCGGCGTTTCCGCCTCGAAGCGCATCACGATCACCGGCGTGGTGTTGGACGAGCGGGCCAGGCCGAAGCCGTCCGCGTATTCCACGCGCAAGCCGTCGATGGTGATGATCTGTTCATTGCCCGGGAAGACGGCGTCGCGGCGCAGCATGTCCATCAGCGCGACATTCTCGCCTTCCTGCAGTTCCAGATGCAGTTCCGGTGTGCTGTCGGACTGCGGCAGGGAATTCAGCAGGGCCGAGGGATCTGCCTCGCGCGTGAGGATTTCCAGCAGGCGCGCGGCCGAATACATGCCGTCGTCGAAACCGTACCAGCGGTCCTTGAAGAAGATATGGCCGCTCATTTCGCCGCCCAGCGGCGCGCCCGTTTCGCGCAGCTTGGCTTTTACCAGCGAGTGACCGGTCTTGTACATCAGCGGCACGCCGCCATGCTTGCTGATCCACGGCGCCAGGTGGCGCGTGCATTTCACGTCGTACAGGATTTGCGCGCCCGGATGGCGCGTCAGCACGTCGGCGGCAAACAGCATCATCTGGCGGTCAGGGTAGATGATCTGGCCATCCTTGGTGACCACGCCCAGGCGGTCGCCATCGCCATCGAAGGCGATGCCGATCTCCGCATCCGTCTCGGCCAGGCAGCGGATCAGGTCTTGCAGGTTTTCCGGATGCGCCGGGTCCGGATGGTGGTTCGGGAAATTGCCATCGACGTCGCAGAACAGTTCGATGACCTCGCAGCCCATGCCGCGGAACAGGTCGCCCGCGAAGGCGCCGGCCACGCCATTGCCGCAGTCGACGGCGATCTTGATCGGGCGCGCCAGCTTGACGTCGTCCAGAATGCGCTGCAGGTAGGCGGCGCGAATATCGTGGGTCGCATAGGCTCCCGGCGTGGCGCTGGCGCTGCCGTCGTGGGCGACGATGCTGTGGTACAGCGCCTGGATCGCTTCGCCGTGGATCGCTTCGCCCGCCAGCACCATCTTGAAACCATTGTAGTCAGGCGGATTGTGACTGCCCGTGACCATGATGCCGGAGCGCGTGTCGAGCACATTCGTGCCGAAGTAGACCATCGGCGTGGCCACCACGCCCAAGTCGATCACGTCGACGCCTGCGGCCTGCAAGCCCTGCGCCAGCGCCGCCGTCAGTTCAGGTCCCGACAGGCGGCCATCGCGGCCGATCACGACCCGCTGCTCACCCTTGGCCAGGGCGGCCTGGCCAAATGCCTGACCGATCTTGTAGGCCACGCTGGCATCGAGGGTTTTAGCAATGATGCCGCGAATATCGTAGGCCTTGAAGATCGTTCTGGACAATGGAAGCATGGTGTGGGCGGTATAAGTAGAAGTAAGGTATCGATAAGGTGCCTGGCAAGGTACAGCGCGTGGCTGGCAGCTTGCCACTGCGCCAACAGTATACCGAATTATACGCGCAGCAGATCGATGGACTTGCCCGATTCCACCCACTGCCTGACCCACAGCGGCTGGCGACCACGGCCTGTCCATTGTTGAGTAGCATTGTCAGGATGGCGGTAACGTACGGCGACTTTGCCCGTGCGCGGGTGCAAGCCGTCGAGTATCAGCTGTTTCAGCGGAATGCCCGCTTGCTGCGCGATGGCCATGATCTGTTCGCGCGCCTTGTTCAAATCGTCACGCTCGCGGCTGTTCAATTCCTGCTTCACATTATCTTCCAGCTTGCGCAATTCCAGCATCGTCATCGTTGACAGATCCATCCCGTATATCCTTTACATTTAATTAAATAATAAAATCACGTGGAATATACTACATTGCATAAAAATCCGCGCACCGTAGCGTAATCCCTCGTCGCTTGAATAACAGGCCTCGATTTATTTACCGGCTCAACATTAATATTAAATGAAGAATATGTCGAAACCACACGTGAGAACATGAATAACCGTGAATAAAATGACATTCTAGCTGGCATGGTGCGAACCATCGATTCCAGCAAATATGCCAGAAAACGATTATCGCCATAAAACAGCGAAATATTCAGCTAAGGTAAATGCCCACAAAATAATCGCGTCCGGCCTTTCCCTTCCGACCGGCCATTCGCGCAATCCTGCATCCGCCGCAATTGCTCCCGACGACCAAAGGCAGCCATGCTTATAATGCATGCGCATAGTTCACTTCACCCTGGCACATATGAAAACTTACTTTATCGGCGATCTGCAAGGCTGCCATGCACAAACCGTCGAACTGATCGAACGGATCCAGGCGGCAGCGGGTGGCCCGTACCGCCTGCTGTTCGCGGGCGACTTGATCAACCGCGGCCCGGCCTCGCTGGCCACCCTGCGCCACGTGCATGCGCTGGCGCAGCAGGGACTGGCCGACAGTGTCCTGGGCAACCATGACTTGCACCTGCTGGCCGTGGCCAACGGCATCCGGCCCGAGCATGCGTCCGATACGCTGGCCGAGATCCTCGATGCACCCGATCGCGAGCAACTGCTAGCCTGGCTGCGCCAGCGGCCGCTCGCCTTGCGGCACCAGGGGCATGTGCTCGTGCATGCGGGCTTGCTGCCGCAATGGAGCGCGACCCAGGCTTTGTCCCTGAGCGAGGAAGTGTCGACCATGCTGCGCAGCGATGGCTGGGTGGCGTTCCTGCGCAGCATGTACGGCAACGAGCCGGCCGCCTGGCGCGACGACCTGCAGGGCGCCGACCGGCTGCGCTGCATCGTCAACGCCATGACGCGGCTGCGCTTTTGCACGCCGGACGGCGTGATGGACTTCAAGATGAAGGAGAGCGGCAGCGCGCCGCCGGGCTCCGGCCTGCTGCCCTGGTTCGACGTGCCGGGCCGGCGCAGCGCTGGCGACACTGTCGTCTTCGGCCACTGGTCGGCGCTGGGATTGCAGTTGCGCCCCGACCTGATCGGCCTCGATAGCGGCTGCGTCTGGGGCGGGAAACTGTCGGCCGTGTGCCTGGAAGACCGCTCGCTGCTGCAAGTCGACTGTCCCGCCTTTCAGCAGCACAGTGGCAAACAGTAAGCAGTACCGCGCATATGCTTAATCGAAATCGGTCGTTGGCCCTGGCGCGCCTGCGCCGTATGATGCAGCTTTTGCCTGTGCCATCCCATGCATCCTGATACCGACAGACTGGCGCGCTGGCTGCTCGGCAGCCTGGAACTCGACACCGCCGTGCTGCATGTGGGCCAGTACTGTGGCCGCTGGCGTGCTTCCACGGCGGGCCGGGAACTGGGCAGCTTTCACCTGGTGCTCGATGGCCACTGCTATTTGCACCTCGATGGCGCGGCGCCGATAGCGCTCGGCCCGCGCGATGGCGTCTTCCTGCTGCGCGACTTGCCGCATTTCCTCAGCCCGCACAGCGATCCGCTGCAGGCGGTCAACGCGCAAGCCATGCTGCCGCTGCAGACACCCTCGGAGCAGCCGGCGACGGCGCTGGCCTGCGGCTTCTTTCAATTTCGCGGCGCCCTTTCCGCGCTGATCGTCGACTCCTTCCCACCGTATCTGCTGATACGCGGCGACGCGCCCGCCTTCGGCGCCGCCGCAGCGCTGTTCGACCTGATCCTGCTTGAAGCGGGCGGCGACCCGGAGCAACCGTCGCCGCTCATCGCGCGCCTAGTCGAACTGCTGTTCTTTTACCTGATCCGCCACGTGGCGCAGGGCGAGCAGGTGGCCGCCGGCCTGCTGTCGCTATTGCACCAGCCGGCATTTTCGCCGCTGCTCGAACGCATGCTCGACGCCCCTGCCGACGACTGGTCGATCGAAAACATGGCCAAGGCAGCGTGCATGTCGCGCGCCAGCTTCTGCAAGCATTTCGCCAGCGCCAGCGGCCATTCGCCGGCCCAGTTCCTGCTCCTGCTGCGCATGAAGATCGCCGCACGCCGGCTGCACGACGGCGTCTCCGTCGAACGCGCGGCCGAACTGGTCGGTTACCGCTCGCACGCCGCCTTTACGCGCGCCTTCAAGCGGGTCACGGGCGAACAGCCGGGTGCCTACCGGCGCGACCAGAGATTACGCCAGCTGGCCAGCTGAAATCAAGGATCCCACAATCGCAGACGAACGAGCACAAAAGGACGACGCTGACGTCTGTTGCGTGCGCGATATGGCCGATATAATGCCCGGGTGACTTACCAACTTAGCAAGGTACCCCATGTCCCGTCTGACGCTGCACACTCTCGATACCGCCCCGGCCGATAGCCGCCCCTTCGTGGAAAAGGCCATTGCCAACAATGGCTTCCTGCCCAACCTGATCGGCGTGCTGGCCAATGCCCCGCTGGCGCTGGAAACCTACCTGACCGTCTCCGGCATCAATGCGCGCGCCAGCCTGACGTTAATGGAACGCGAAGTGGTGCAAATCACGGCCGCGCGCATCCACGGCTGCGATTTCTGCATCGCCGGCCATAGCGCCATTTCGCTGAAAAAGGCGGGCCAGACGCCCGACATCGTGCGCGCCCTGCAGCACGGCCAGCCGACCGGCGACGCCAAACTCGACACCGTGGCCACCTTCGCCACGGCCGTCATCGCCACGCGCGGCGCCGTCAGCGACGCCGAATATCAAGCCTTCCTGGCCGCCGGCTACAACGAGCAGCAGGCGCTGGAAGTCGTGCTGGGCATCAGCCTGGCCACCCTGTGCAATTTCTCCAACAGCCTGGCCGGCACGCCCGTCAATCCGCAATTGACGCCCTACCTGCCTGGCGCCGTCTGATATGGGCCACCTCCATCACTGGCTGCACATGCATGCCGACCAGCTCGACCAATCGTCGACACTGGCTGAAACCGTTTTACCGGCCCTCGCCGGCGACCAGCTGCTGGCCATCGGCGTGCCGCAGGAGCACGGCGGCGCGGGCGGCGACGTGCGCGACGCCATCGACGCCATCGCCAACGTCGCCGAGCAATCGGTCACGGCGGCCTTTGTCTTCTGGGGCCAGCGCTGCTTCATCGAATTCCTGCTGCAAAGCGAGAACCGCACGCTGGCCGAGCGCCGCCTGCCCGGCCTGCTGGCAGGCACGCAGGCGGGCGCCAGCGGCCTGTCGAACGCCATGAAATTCTTGTCCGGCATCGAGCAGCTGCAAATCACGGGCGTGCGCCAGGATGACGGCTTGCTGGTCGACGGCGGCCTGGCCTGGGTGACGAACTTGCGCAAGGCGGGCTTTGTCGCCGCCGCCGCCGTGGCGCCGAACGACGGCGCGCCACCCGCCATCGTCGCCTTCGACAGCGGCACGCCAGGCGTGCAGCGCGGCGACGACCTGGACCTGATCGCCCTGCGCGGCAGCAATACGGCCTCCGTCAAACTGACGCAGGTACACATCCCCGCTGCGGACATCATCAGCGACAATGCGCCAGCCTGGCTGCCGCAGGTACGCCCCTCGTTCCTCGGCATGCAGTGCGGTCTGTCGATCGGCCTGGCGCGCGCCAGCCTGGCAAAGGCGGCGCAGATCTCGGCCGGCTCGCGCAACGCGCTCACGCCGCGCATCGAAGCGCTGCAAGCGACCCTGGAGGCAGCTGTCGCTACCTTGCTGGCCGGCGTGCACGATGGCCGCTTCAAGACGCAGGCGCCGGCCATGTTCCGCCTGCGCATACAGCTGGCCGACGTGTTGCAGCAAGCGCTGATGCTGGAACTGCAGGCGATGGGCGGGCGCGCCTACCTGAATGCCGAACAGCAGGGCTTTGCCCGCCGCTGGCGCGAGTCGTCATTCATCCCCATCGTCACCCCCAGCCTGACGCAATTGCAGGCGGCCTTGCAGCTGTTCGACAGCCAGCAGGCGGCCAAGGCGGGAGCATCGGCATGAACGTTGCTGATTGGGCCTTGCAGGCGCAGGATCTGAGCTACGCCTATCCGGGCACGGCGCCCGTGTTCCAGCACGTCTCGCTGGGCGTGCGCAAGCGCGAAATCGTCTGCCTGCTGGGCGGCAGCGGCTGCGGCAAATCAAGCTTGCTGCGCGTGCTGGCCGGCTTGCAGCCGCCATCGACGGGCGCAATTCAATTCCTCGACGCGCCCATGCGCGAACCGGACCCGCGCAGCGCCCTCGTGTTCCAGCAGGCGAGCCTCTTGCCCTGGCTGAACGTCACGGGCAATGCCGGTTTCGGCCTGGACTTCAAGCACCAGCCGCAGCTCACGCGCGAAGCGCACCAGGCGCGCGTGGCGCAAGCCATCGAAGCGGTCGGTTTGAAGGGCCGCGAAAAGCTGTATCCGTCCGCGCTGTCGGGCGGCATGGCGCAGCGCGTGGCCTTGGCCCGCGCGCTGGCGCGCGAACCGGAACTGCTGTTCGCTGACGAACCGTTTTCCGCGCTCGACGCCATCACGCGCGCCGAGATGCAATCGCTGCTGGTCGACGTGGTGCACCGCTGGCATACGGCCGTGCTGCTCGTTACGCACGATATCGATGAAGCGATCCTGGTGGCCGACCGCATCTTGCTGATGGGTGGCAAACCCGGCAACATCGTGCGCGAATGGCCCGTTGCCATCGCCCAGCCGCGCATCGGCCACAGCGCCGAAGTGATCGCCCTCAAGATGGACATCCTCGACGCCCTGCAGGCGCTGCAAAAGCAGGATCAAACACCCGCCTTTGCTCCCCACTAATCGACCGGAACTTTCCCATGACATTCAAAGATCAAAACAAACCCCTGCATATTTGCGCCTCGTCCGATTGCGACTGCGGCCTGACCCGGCGCGACTTCCTGCGCATGTCGGCCCTGGCCACGGCCGGCGTCGCTTCGCCGCTGCTGTTCGCCGGCGACGCCATGGCCCAGCAAGGTCCGAAAGGCGACGACCAGCCCGTGAAGATCGGCTACCTGCCGATCACCGACGCCACCCCGCTGCTCGTCGCCCACGCCCGCAAGATGTTTGAAGCGGAAGGCTTGCAGGCGGAAACGCCGCGCCTGTTCCGCAGCTGGGCACAGATCATCGAAGCCTTCGTCGCCGGCCAGGTCAACGTGATCCACCTGCTGTCGCCGGCCACCCTGTGGGTGCGCTACGGCGCCAAGTTCCCCGCCAAAGTCGTCGCCTGGAACCATGTCAATGGCTCCGCGCTGACAGTGGCCAACGAGATCAACAAGGTCTCCGAACTGGGCGGGCGCACGGTCGCCATCCCGTTCTGGTACTCGATCCACAACATCCTGCTGCAGCAAATCCTGTCCTCCAACGGCCTGACCCCGGTCACGCGCGCGCGCAACGCCACCATCAAGCCGAATGAAGTCAACCTGATCGTGCTGGCGCCGGCTGAAATGGTCTCGGCCCTGGCCAGCAAGTCGATTGCCGGCTACATCGTGGCCGAGCCATTCAATGCGGCGGCGGAAAACGCTGGCATCGGCAAGATCCTGCGCTTCTCGGGCGACGTGTGGAAAAACCATGCGTGCTGCGTCACCTTCCTGTCCGAACGCGACATCAACACGCGTCCCGAATGGGCGCAGAAGGTGACCAACGCCATCGTCAAGGCGCAGCTGTGGACGCGCTCGAACCAGGTCGACACGGCCAAGCTGCTGTCGAACGTGGGCGAGCACCGCTACACGCCGCATCCGCTACAGGTGCTGACCAAGGTGCTGGCCACCACCGATTACGCCAGCTACGAAAAGCAGGGCCTGATCGTGCACAAGAACTGGCAGCAGCGCCGCATCGACTTCCAGCCGTATCCGTTCGCCTCGTACACGGAAGAACTGGTACGCGCCATCGGTCGCACCAAGGTCGAAGGCGATACGCGCTTCCTGGCCAATCTCGATCCGAAATTCGCCGCGCGCGACCTGGTCGATGACCGCTTCGTGCGCAAGGCCATCACGGCAGTCGGTGGCCCGGCCGCCTTCGGCTTGCCGGCCAACCTGCTGCGCAGCGAAACCGTGGCGGTCTGACGATGGCAAAGAAGTTGTTGACGAAGTTCGGCCTGCCCCTGGTGGGGCTGGCCTGTGCCTTGCTGTTGTGGTCCATGGGCGTGACGGCGCTGGAGAAATCCACGCCGATCGCCACCGCCTTTGCGCCGCTGCCCACGGCGCTGGCGTTCCGGGAAATGCTGGGCGGCCTTGACATCTGGCTGCACGTGGTATTGAGCCTGCAAAGGGTGGCTGTCGGCCTGGGGCTGGCGATCGTCATCGGCGTGCCGCTGGGCGTGCTGGTGGCCATGTCGAAAAGCTTTTCCGGCGCGGCCATGCCGCTGTTCCAGCTGCTGCGCATGGTTTCGCCGCTGTCGTGGATGCCGATTGCCGTGATGGTGCTGGGCGTCGGTGACGCGCCCGTGTACTTCCTGCTGGCGTTTGCGGCCGTCTGGCCGATCCTGCTCAATACGGCGGCCGGCGTGGCGCGCCTCGATCCGAACTGGCTGCTGCTGGCGCGCAGCCTGTCGGCCACGCGCAGCGAGATCGTCTTCAAGGTGATTTTGCCAGGCATCACGGCAGATATTTTGACGGGCGTGCGCCTGGCCATCGGCATCATCTGGATCGTGCTGGTACCGGCGGAAATGCTGGGCGTGTCGGCTGGCCTAGGCTACTTCATCCTCGATACGCGCGACCGCCTGGCGTATTCGGAGCTGATGGCCGCCATCGTGCTGATCGGGATTTTAGGTTTTATCCTCGACTACCTGGCCCGCGCCGCGCACGCGCGCTGGCTGCATGTGAAGAACTAAGCGGCCTTTTCCAGCGGCAGCGCAGCGGCCACCGCCGCCTGCGTTGCCGCCGCCAGCTCACGCCGATGCGCGTCGGCCGTACCGACGCAAGCCAGGCAGGTCAGGCGCGCCGTAATGGGTGGGCCGCTCAGGATCGCCACCATGCTTTGCGCAAAGCTCATCTCGCCGATGAAGTCGACGGTGTGATGCAAGGCCCCCTTGTCATCCACATACACGAGCGCGAACGGCTGTACCGGCACTTGCGCGTCGATGGCCGCCTCGAACAGGTTGGCGTGAAACGGCAGGATCTGTCCTTGCGCGGCGGTGGTGCCTTCGGGGAAAAACGCAATGCGCTCGCCCGCCGTCAATTTATCCACCAGGCCCTGGAAAATCAGGCGCAGGTCACGCTTGCTGCCGCGCGAAATGAAGATGGTGCCGGCGCGCCCCGCCAGCCAGCCGAGGATCGGCCAGGCGCGGATTTCCGCCTTGGCGACGAAACGGCAGGGATGGACGGCATTGATGACGAAGATGTCGAGCCACGAGACGTGGTTCGCCACCACCATCGCATGCGCGAGGGCCGGCATGCTGGCGGCTGGCTGCTCCACGTGCACGCCGCAGATGTCGAGCAACTGCGTCGACCAGCGGCGGATGCGCCGGTTGCGCCCCTCCAGGTCCAGCCAGGGAAAGAGCACGGCGCTCTTGGCCATGCCGCAGCCCAGGTGAATGGCGATGCGCGCGAGGCGGTAGGTAAGCAGAAGTTTCAAATGACACCAAGGTTGGAAGCAAATCCATACAGCCGCGTAGGTCGGCTTAGCTGCGCCGGTGAGGCGCTGCGTAAGCCGACAGGAGCCGCCATGGACTTGTCGGATGACGCGTACCGCTAATCCGACCTACGGCTCCGATACAAATAATTAACGCTGAAACGCCACCTGTCCGGCAACGATGGTCGCCTTGACGATGCCGCTCAGCTCATAGCCGAGGAAAGGCGTGTGCTTGCCCTGGCTGGCCAGCGACGCCGACGACACGGTCCAGCGCGCGGCGGGATCGAAGACGCAGATGTCGGCCGCTTCGCCCACGGCCAGGCTGCCGGCCGGGATGCCAGCGACACGCGCCGCGTCGGACGTGACCTTGGCCACGGCGCGCGCCAGCGGACGGGCGCCCGCTTGCGGCTGCGCCAGCGCATAGTCGTCGGCCCATTTCAGGGCCAGCGACAGCAGCAGTTCCAGGCCCGTGGCGCCCGGCGACGCTTCACCGAAGGGCAGCAGTTTTTCATCATCGTCGACGGGCGTATGGTCCGAGCACATGGCATCCACCGTGCCATCGAGCAGGCCGGCGCGGATCGCATCGCGGTCGCGCTGGCTGCGGAACGGCGGCGTGACGCGCGCGTTCGAGTCGAAAAAGCCGATATCGGCGTCCGTCAGGTGCACATGGTGCACGCCCACGTCGCAGGTGACGGGCAAGCCTTCGGCCTTGGCAGCGCGGATCAGCTCCAGGCCCGCCGCCGACGAGATGCGGCACAGGTGCACGCGCGCGCGGCTGGCGCGCATCAATTCAAAGATCGTGTGCAGGGCGATGGTTTCGGACATCACGGGCACGCCGGACAGGCCCAGGCGCGAGGCCAGCGGACCGCTGTGGGCGATGCCGCCACGGCCGATATGCGGATCCTGCGGGCGCAGCCAGACGGTGTAGCCGAAGGTGTTCGCGTACTGCATCGCGCGCAGCAGCACGGTGGTGTCTTCGATCGGCTCTTCCGCCTGCGCGAAGCCGATGCAGCCCGCTTCCGTCAGTTCCGCCATTTCCGTCAGCGACTTGCCTTTCAAGCCCATGGTCAGCGCGCCCAGCGGGTGCACGTGGGCCTTGTTCTGCGTCTTGGCGCGGTATTTCAGCATCTCCACCAGGCCCGGCTCATCTAACACCGGGTCGGTATCGGGCGGACACACCAGGCTCGTGACGCCGCCTTGCAGGGCCGCCTGCAGTTCCGACTCCAGCGTCGCCTTGTATTCGTAGCCCGGCTCGCGCAGGCGCGCGGACAGGTCGACCAGGCCGGGGGATACCACCAGGCCGGCCGCGTCAAAGGTGGTATCGGCCTTGAAACCGGCCGGGGCGCTGCCCACGGCCAGCACTTTGCCGTCGGCGATAAACAGGTCGTGCAAGCCATCGATGCCGTTGGCAGGGTCGATCAGGTGGCCGTTCTTGATATGTAGTGTCGTCATGCTCGCTTACTCGTCCTTGGGCTATCAGCCCTGATTACCAGCCAAAATACTCATCACCGCCATGCGCACGGCGATACCGAACGTCACCTGCGGCAGGATCACCGCCTGCGGACCGTCGGCCACGGCCGAATCGATCTCCACGCCGCGGTTCATCGGGCCCGGATGCATGACGATGGCGTCCGGTTTCGCCAGCGCCAGGCGCTCGGGCGTCAGGCCATAGCTCTTGAAATATTCCTGCGCCGAAGGCAGCAGCGCACCGCTCATGCGTTCATTCTGCAGGCGCAGCATGATGATCACGTCCACGCCCTTGAGGCCTTCATCCATGTTGGTGAAGGTGCGCACGCCCATTTGCTCCAGGCCGCCCGGCAGCAAAGTGTGCGGGCCGATGGCGCGCACTTCCGGCACGCCCAGGGTGGTCAGCGCGTGGATGTCGGAACGGGCCACGCGGCTGTGCAGGATATCGCCCACGATGGCCACCGTCAGGTTGGTGAAATCCTTCTTGTAGTGGCGGATCGTGTACATGTCGAGCAAACCCTGGGTCGGGTGCGCGTGGCGTCCGTCGCCCGCGTTGACGACGTGGACGTGCGGCTGCTTGGTATCGATCAGGTGCTTGGCGATCAGATAGGGCGCGCCCGACTGCGCGTGGCGCACGACGAACATGTCGGCATGCATGGCCGACAGGTTGTCGATGGTGTCGAGCAGGGACTCGCCCTTGCTGGCCGACGAGGCCTGGATATTGAGGTTGATGACATCGGCCGACAGGCGCTTCGAGGCGATCTCGAAGGTGGTGCGCGTGCGCGTGGAGTTTTCAAAGAACAGATTGAAAACGCTCTTGCCGCGCATCAGCGGCACCTTTTTCACATCGCGGTCGGAAATGCCGACGAACGAGGAAGCGGTATCGAGGATGTGGTTGACGATAGACTTCGGCAGGCCTTCAATCGTCAGCAGATGTTGCAGTTCGCCGTGTTTATTCAGTTGCGGATTAAGCATGGTGGGTATCTAGGGTGAGCGTGAATTTTCCATCGTCGGCTTGCTTCAGGACCAGGGCCTGGCCCGCCGGCACGGCAGTGAAGGCGGCCACGAAATCGGCGGCCACCGGCAGCTGGCGCTCGCCGCGGTCGACCAGGGCGGCCAGCATGATCTTGGCCGGACGGCCATAGTCAAACAATTCATTGATGGCCGCGCGCGTGGTGCGGCCCGTGTACAGCACATCGTCGACCAGCAGGATGGTGGCGCCGGCCACGTCAAAACTGATCTGCGTCGGCTTGACGTCGGCATGCAGGCCCTTCTGGGCGAAGTCGTCGCGATAGAACGACACGTCGAGCACGCCCAGGCGGCCCGGCAGGTTCAGGTCGCGCGCCAGGCGTTCGGCCAGCCAGGCACCGCCCGAATGGATGCCGACGATGGCCACATTGGGGATGCCCGCCAGGCCGCTCTGCACCTGCTGCAGCAAGACCGCGTACAGGGCCTCGGCGTCGAGTTGGGAAGGATTCGTAGGATGCGGCATAGAGTTCTTAATCATTCAGGATTGGAGGCTAAGGTCAGATTAATAATTCGCGTCGAAATACTGTTGCAGGATGATGGCGGCGGCGCGGTCATCGATGACTTCGCCGCGTTTGGCGGCGATGACGGCCGAGGAATAACGTTCGTCGACCAGTTCCACCGGCAGGTTGAAGCGGCCATGCACCTGGTTGGCGAAACGGCGGCAACGCGCGCTCATCTCGTGTTCGGTGCCATCGGGATGGCTGGGCAGGCCCACCACGATGCGGCTGGCGCCCCACTCCTTGATCAGGCTATCGATGGCGGCAAACTTCGGCTCATTCGCCGTGGCCGTGATCACGCTGAGCGGCTTGGCCTGGCAAATCATGCTATTGCCGATGGCCACGCCGATGCGTTTCAAGCCGAAATCGAAGGCGAGGATGGTGTCGATGGCGTCACCGCTCATGCGTGGCCAGCCTCGCTCGCGAGCATCAGGGGATCAATGCCCAGCAATTTGATGGCCGCCACGTAGCGCTGCTCGATGGGAAAGTCGAACAGGATGTCGGCCGAGGCGCCCACCGTCAGCCAGCCGTTGCGGCCGATCTCGTCTTCCAGCTGGCCCGGGCTCCAGCCCGAATAGCCGATCGACACCAGCATGCGCTCGGGACCATCGCCCTTGGCGACGGCTTCGAGCACGTCGATCGAGGTGGTAAATGCGATTTCATCGGTCACTGTCAGCGACGAGGAATAGTGGGCGCCCGGCGTATGCAGCACGAAGCCGCGGTCGTCCTGCACCGGACCGCCGAACATGATCGGTTCGTTGATGATGGGCGTGTCGCTGCCGGCCGCCAGTTTCAGGTCGATGCGGTCGAACAGCACTTCCATGGTCATGTCGGTGGGTTTGTTGATGACGACGCCCAGCACGCCGTTTTCATTGTGCTCGCAGACGTACACGACCGTGCCGCCGAAGACCGGATCTTGCATGGCCGGCATCGCAATCAGGAAATGGTTGGCCAGATTCAAGGTGGAGGAACCGGTCGCGGCCGGCTCTCCCACGCCCTGCATCAAACGATGCCCTGGTAGAGTCTGGTCGATTTTACTCTTTTTCATACGCGATGCTCTCTCTGTGGGCTTGCTGGCAAGTCTCGCTTACCCCGCTATCGTACGCCTGGCGCAAGCTGCCGCGAATGCTGGGCGGCGCGCACCGTGATGCCAGGCGCTATTCTTGTTATGTTGTAAATTAATGGTCAATTCGCTTTGCCTGCCGACGCATTTCAATGCCAATTGTAAAATTGATTGCACAATCGCTGTCGCACATAAACCACCACGAACATACCCGCTAGTTTACACTGAATTGCCGCCGCAGCGACGCCCAAGGCACGACGCGCGCGGCCATAAAGCCCTGTTGGTGGTAAAAAATGGCCTATCTTTGACCCTGAACACGCAAAATAATGACAATCAAGACTTCCCTGGTGTGGTTCCGGCGCGATCTGCGCGCATTTGACCATGCTGCATTGCATCACGCCCTGCGCCAGAGCCAGGCCGTGCATTGTGTCTTCGTCTACGACACCGCCATCCTGGCAACGCTGCCGCGTCGCGACCGGCGGGTCGATTTCATCCATGCCAGCGTGGCCGAACTGGCTGACGAGCTGCGCCAGCTGGGCGGCGACCTGATCGTGCTGCACGCGGACGCCGCCGACGCCATCCCGCGCCTGGCCGCCGAGCTGAACGCCGACGCCGTGTTTGCCAACCACGACTACGAACCGCAAGCGATCGCCCGCGACGCCAAGGTAGCGGCCGCGCTCACGCACGCGACGCGCCTGTGGTTCAGCTTCAAGGACCAGGTCATCTTTGAAAAGGACGAAGTGCTGACGCTTTCGGCCAGGCCGTACACCGTCTACACGCCGTATAAAAATGCCTGGCTGAAGAAAATGCGCGCCGAACCCGGCTGCCTGGCGCCGCTCGCTATCGAACCGCACGCGGCCAGCCTGGCGCCGCCGCGCAGCGGCACGCCGGCCCCGCTGCCCACCTTGGGCGAGCTGGGTTTCGAGGCCAGCAACCTGGCCGAACTGGCCATTCCCACCGGCATGTCGGGCGCCAGCACACTGTTCGAGGATTTCCTGCCGCGCCTGGCCCGCTATGACGTGGCGCGCGATTATCCTGCCCTGAAGGGGCCGTCGTATTTGTCCATGCATCTGCGCTTCGGCACCGTGTCGCTGCGCTACCTGGTGCGCAGCGTGGTCGACCTGATGGACCGGGGCGGTGGCGGCGACGGCGCGCCCGTGTGGCTGGCCGAACTGATCTGGCGCGATTTCTACGCCATGATTTTGTACCAGAACCCGCATGTGGAAGGCGGCGCCTTCAAGCCGGCCTACGACGCCATCGCCTGGGAAACCGGACCCGAGGCCGATGCCGCCTTTGCCGCCTGGTGCGAGGGACGCACCGGCTATCCGCTGGTGGACGCGGCCATGGCACAGCTGAACCAGACGGGCTATATGCACAACCGGCTGCGCATGGTCACGGCCTGCTTTTTGATCAAGGATCTGGGCATCGACTGGCGCCGTGGCGAAGCGTATTTCGCGCTGCACCTGAATGACTTCGACCTGGCCTCGAACAACGGCGGCTGGCAATGGGCCTCCTCGTCCGGCTGCGATGCGCAGCCCTACTTCCGCATCTTCAACCCCATCACGCAATCGGAAAAATTCGATGCGAACGGGCGCTTCATCCGCCGTTACCTGCCGCAGCTGAAGGCGTTGGGCGACAAGGAAATCCACGCGCCCTGGCTGGTGCCGCGCATGCTGCTCGATCAAAAAAACATCGTGCTGGGACGCGACTACCCGGAGCCGCTGGTGCAGCACGACGAGGCGCGCAAGGAGACGCTGGAGCGCTATGCGGTGGTGAAGGTGGTGGCGTAATCCGGCCGGTGGTGGCGCCGGCTTACGCCGTCGTCCATGAGCGTAGGTCGGATTAGCGGGGCAAGGCCTCGCGTAATCCGACAACATAGTTGGCGTTGGCGTCGATTACGCCACGCCAGCGCCCAGCAAGCGCCCCACTTCCGCCAGCAATTCCTCCTCCTGGAACGGCTTGCCGAAATACGCATTCACGCCCAGCTCGAAGGCGTGCGCGCGGTGCTTGTCGGCGCTGCGCGAGGTGACCATGATGACGGGAATGGCGCGTGTCTTGTCATCGCTGCGCACATTGCGCGTCAGGTCGAAACCGTCCATGCGCGGCATTTCCACGTCGACCAGCATCAGGGCCGGCATGGCAGCCGGCTCCAGCGCATGCAGCTGCTCCAGCGCATCGAGGCCATCCTTGGCCAGCATCACCTGGTAGCCTTCGCGCTCGAACAAACGCTGCATCACGCGGCGCACCGTCAGCGAATCGTCGACCACCATCACGCGCACGGCTGGCGCGGACAGTGCACTGGAAGCGGCATGCTGCTCGCTGCTGGCCAGCGCGTATTGCGACAGCAGTTCCGGATGGTGTTCCAGGTGCTGCGCCAGCGCCACCGGATTGAGGATCAGCACGATGTCGCCCGTGCCCAGCACCGTGGCGCCGGCAATGCCCGGCATGCGCGCCAGCTGCGGCCCCACATGCTTGACCACCACTTCGCGGTTGCCCACCACGTCATCGACCTGCAAGGCCAGCCTGTCATTGCCATTGCGCAGCAGCAGCACGGGCGCATGGCGCTGCGTGGCCTGCGCCGCCGGCGTCTCGCCCAGCATGGCCGACAGGTGGTGCAGCGCCAGCGACTGCCCGTGCGACTCGATGCGCCCGGCCGCCCGCACCTGCTGCAGCTGCTCGCCTTTCAGGTGCAGCACCTGCTCCACCAGCACCGATGGCAAGGCATACGTCTTGCCGTTCGCCGCCAGCAGCAGCACTTGCGTCACGGCCAGGGTCAGCGGCAAGTGGATGGTAAAACGCATGCCCTGGCCCGCCTGCGTCAGCGTTTCCACGCGTCCGCCCAGGGCCAGCGCTTCGGAGCGCACGATGTCCATGCCAAAACCGCGCCCTGCCAGTTCCGTCAGGCTGTCGGCGGTGGAAAAACCGGGCGTAAAAATCAGCTCGGCCGCCTGCGCGTCGCTTAGCGGCGCGTCCGTCGCCACCAGGCCGGCGCCGTGCGCCTTGGCGCGGATGCGCTCCAGGTCCAGCCCCGCGCCATCGTCGGAAAAAGCGATTGCCACTTCATTGCCCTGCTGGCTGACCTGCACCAGCAGCTCGCCCGTCTCGCTCTTGCCCGCAGCCAGGCGCGCCTCGCGCGGCTCGACGCCGTGCACGATGGCGTTGCGCAGCAGGTGCTCAAACGGTGCCGCCATGCGTTCGAGCACGCTGCGGTCGATTTCCACGCCGCCGCCGCGGATATCGAGGTTGACGCGCTTGTCGACTTCCTTGGCGCTTTGCCGCGCCACGCGGAACAGCCGTTCGGCGATGCTGGCGAACGGCACCATGCGGATCTGCATCAGGTCGCGCTGCAGCTCGCGCGTCAGGCGCGCCTGCAGCACCAGGTCGTCCGTCACCGCGTCGACACTGAGGCTGAGGTTTTCATGGAACGAGGCCACGTCGTTGACGCTTTCGGCCATCATGCGCGTGAGTTCCTGCAGGCGCGTAAAGCGGTCGAATTCGAGCGGGTCGAATTCGCGCTCGCTGCCGACGGCCATGCGCGAGGCGATCTGCGATTCAGCCTGCATTTCCACTTCGCGCAGCTGGCGCCGCAGGCGCGCCAGGTTGTCGGAAAACTCGGAGAGCGAAGCGCCCAGCACGCCGACTTCATTTTCCATTTTAGAACGCGTGATCGACACTTCGCCGGCCTGGTTCACCAGGCGGTCGAGGATGTCGGCGCGCACGCGCACCAGCGCCGCCTTCGGTTCGGCGGCCGGCGTGTCTTCCATGCCCGGCAAGGGCAGCAAGGGCTGCTGCAGCTGTTCGAACAGGTGCAGCGCATGGTCATAATGGGCCAGCAATTCCTCGAAAGCCTGCGGCGTGGCGGTGCCCGCGTGCAGCATGTTTTCGATATGCGTCTCGATTTCATGCGCATGCTGGCCCAGGCGCATGGCGCCGGCCATGCGCGCGCTGCCCTTGACCGTATGCAGGGTGCGCAGCAGCATCTGCGCCTGGCCGCTGTCATGCGGCTGCTGCTGCCAGCTGCGCAGCGCCTCGCCGATCTGCGGCAGCAGGTCGGCGCCCTCCTCCAGGAAGACGGACAATAAATCGAGGTCGAGTTCATCGCTGATGCCGGCGCTGGCCGCCAGCAGCGCGGTCGCATCGGCCGGCATGATGGCGGGCACCGGCGCTTCCGGCGCCGCATGTTCCAACGGCGGCGCGTGCTCGAAACCGGCGTCGAACAGGTCGTCGCTAACGCCAGTGTCCTGCGCCGGCGCCGGTGCCGGCACTTCAGCAGCCTCTGCTTGCAGCGCATCGGCGACGATGCTCGCATACGTCGCCTCGAACAAGGTCTCAAGCGGCGGCACAGTGACTTCGGAGAGCGCCTCGGCGGGTTGCGCCGGCGTGCCGACGATGCTGGCGTAGGCGGCCGCAAACAGTGCGTCGAGCTGCTCTTCCTGGTTCTCGCCGGGCGGCGCCGTCAAGGCGCGCCACAGGGTGTTGAGCGCTTCGATCATGTCCGGCTGCGTTGGCGCCAGGTCGCCCAGCGCAAACGCCTGCAGCATTTGCCCGATGCGCTGCGTGGCTTGCTCCAGCACGTCGTGCTGTTCGGCGCGCAGGCCGGCCAGCGGCGGCACCACCGTTTCGATCACCGTTTCGAGCGCGTGCGCCAGGTCGCGCAGGGACTGAAAGCCCACCGTGCCCGACGTTCCCGCCAGGGTATGCACGGCTTGCAGCGCCTCCGCGCTGACGGCACGCTGCTCATGGCGCCATTCGCCAAAGTCGCGCGTCAGCACGCGCAGCAATTCATCCGTCTCGGCCAGGTAGATGTTGTACAAGGGGAGGCTGATGCGCAGTGCACCGACGTGCTTGAGGTGATCGTCAGGCGCTTCGTGCGCGGCGGGCGCCGTAGTGGACGGAAAGCCGATCACATTGCCGTTGCTGGCCAGCGGTGCGGCCGATGCCGGGCGAGGCTTGCGCAGTTCGAACGGGCCGCCGTCGCGCACGCGCTCGGCCGCCGCCAGCAGCATGCCGGCCTCGCGCTCGCGCCCCGCGCCGCCTTCCAGTTCGGCCACCCATTCGCTGAGCTGGTACCAGCCGTAATTGAGCAGGGTGAACAGATCGTCGCTGACAGGGCGTGCCTCGGCCAGCCAGGTATTCATGACACGTTCGATGGCGCCGGCCGCCTCGGCAAACTGCGCCAGGCCGATCATGCGGCTGCTGCCTTTCAAGGTGTGGAACCAGCGGCGCAGCATGGCCAGGTGCTCGCCGCTGGCAGCCTGCTCGCGCGGCAAGGCCAGCGTGGTGTCGATAAAGGCCAGCACTTCGCGCGCTTCGGCAATGAAGATGTCGAGCATCTGCGCGTCGACATCGGTCACTGCCGGTGCGGCATCCATGCCGGCAGGCGCGGCGGGCGCCAAGGCCTGGTCCAGCAAGGGCACCGGTACGGCGCCGGCGGCGGCGACTTTTTCAAATGGCAGGGCGCGGAAAGTGCCGGCGGCGGCATCGAAATGGAAACGCCCGCTGGCCGCTTGCGCATTGCGGCCCAGCATATCGACAAAAAATCCCAGCGCGCTGACATTTTGCGCGATCTCGTCGAGCGCCCCGGCGTGCGCGTCCGCCTTGGCGTCCGCATTGGTGTCGCCAGCGGCCAGCTGCCGCACGGCCGCATCGACCTGCAGCACGGCGGCGCGGGCGTCTTCCTGTCCCAGCCCGGCCAGCTGCTGCTGCAACTGTTCCAGCACGGGATCGACGCCATCGAGTACCCCCGCCACGCCCCGCGAGGCATCCGCGTAATAAGCGTTGAGCACCTGCTCCACCTGGCGCAGGCCCGTCTTCATTTCCTCGGCCAGCGCGGCGACGGTCTGGCCCTGCTCGATCTGGCGCGACAACTCGCCCGCCGTGACGGGCGGTGGTGCTTCGCCAGCGAGCAGCGCCTGCAGGCGCGCGGCAATGGTTTCCGCATTGCCGGCGAAATCGTCGGGCAGGCGGCGCACCTGCTCCAGCCCCGTGTCGGCAAACAGCAGCGCCATGCCGATTTCATTCTCCAGCGCTGCACTGCGCCCGCTGGCCACGGCTAGCCGCGCCACGGCCGCGCATTCGCGCAGCAGGCTGGCCAGGGCCGGCTGTTTCAGGATGTCGGTCTGCGCCGCCACCTGCTGCAAGGACTGTTCGAATGCATCGCCCAGGGCAGGATCGAGGTCGGCTTGCGCCAGGCGGCTCCAGCTGGCGCGCGCCTGCGCCAGGGCCGCGCGTGCGCCCTGCAAGGCTTCCTGGTCGACCTGGCCGTAGCGCCGCGCTTCCACGTCGGCGGGAACCATGCCGTCCAGCGCGAAAGCGGCACGCAGCTGGCGTGCCTCCGGCGTCGGTTCTGCGGCGGCAGCAATGAAGTACAGGGCGTCGCGCAACATCGCTTCGGACAGGCTGGCCGTGCCCTGCGCCAGGCGGCGCAATTGCAGATTGATCAGGCCGAACAACTGTTTGACGTTGAGCGTGCCCATGCCCTCGCCGCTGGCCGCCAGTCCCGCAAACGCCTGCATGGCGAACCAGAAGGTACGCGCCGGCGCTTCCTGCTGCGCGTCGGCCACCAGAGTCAAGGCGGCATGCAAGTCACTGGCGTGCTGGCGCCGCGCCGCATCATCCTGCGCTTTCAGAAAGGGCAGCAATGACTTTTCAAAGCGCCCGCGCCAGGCAGGATAATCGGCTGCCGGCGGCGATTCCGCCAGCGCGATGGCATGCCCTTCCAGCATCGCTGCAGGCGGGAAAAACAGGTCGGCCGGGTGGATGCGCTCGGCGCCCAGCATGGTTTGCAGGTCGCGGTAATAGGGGAACAAACGCGTCGGCTGCGGCGGCGTGCCGGCCACCAGGTCTTCCAGGTATTCGGTCAGGGCCTGATACAGTCCGGCGACGATCTGCGCATGGTCGAGCGTGTATTCCAGGCTGCCATCGCGAAAGCGCGCCAGCGCCTGTTCGGCGCCATCCGTCAGCAGGCTGGCACCGGCCACGTCCACCATCACCAGCGCACCATGCGCCTGGTGCAGGTGCGAGCGTGCATGCTGCAGGGCCGTGGCGCGTTCCTCGCGCTGGCGGCCACCCGCCTCGAACAGCGCCGTTTTCGAGCGGCCCAGCGCTTCACGGATTTCCACCATCACCCACGACAACGGCTCGCTGTCGAACGGCTTGGACTGCTGCGGACTATCAGGTGTGCTCATGCATGCCTCGGTAAGGAAATCGCCTGGACTGGCGCGGCGTTCAGGCGGCGACGCGGAAGCGCGACACCGAATTTTTCAGTTCCTGCGCCAGCATCGACAGTTTATGGATCGACTGCGCCGTTTGCTGCGTGCCATCCTGGGTCTGCTCCGTCACGCTCAGGATATGTTGGATATTCAAGGCCACGCCGCTGGCCGAACCGGCCTGCGTGCCGGTGGCAAACGAGATGCCCTGGATCAGTTCAGCCAGGTGTTTCGATACCTGGCTGATGTCGTTCAAGGCCGCGCCGGCCGCGTCGGACAGGCGTGCGCCCTCCACCACGCCGTGCGTGGATTTTTCCATCGCGCGGGTGGCGTCCTGGGTGTCGGCCTGGATGGTGCGCACCAGCGCGCCGATCTGCTTGGCGGCGGCAGCCGAGCGTTCGGCCAGGCGCTGCACTTCCTCGGCGACGACGGAAAAGCCCCGCCCCGCTTCACCGGCCGATGCAGCCTGGATGGCGGCGTTCAGCGCCAGCACGTTGGTCTGCTCGGTGATGTCGGAAATGAGCTCGGTGATTTCGCCGATTTCCTGCGACGATTCGCCCAGGCGCTTGATGCGCTTGGAAGTATCCTGGATCTGCTCGCGGATTTCATGCATGCCCTTGATGGCGTTTTCCACTGCCGTCGCCCCCTGCTGCGCCGCCGCCACCGACTGGCGTGCCACGTCGGCCGAGACACTGGCCGACTTCGACACGTCGGTAATCGCATTGGCCATCTTGACCACGGTGGCGCTCACGCCCTGGATTTCACGCGACTGCTGCTGCGACGCGATCAGCAGCTTGCTGGAGATGCTTTGCGCCTGCGTCGAGGCGCGGTTGACCTGTTCGGCCGTCGCCGTCACCCTCCCCACCAGGCCGCGCAATTCCTCGACCGTATAGTTGACGGAATCGGCGATGGCGCCCGTGATGTCTTCCGACACGGTGGCCTGCACCGTCAGGTCGCCGTCGGCGACCTTCTGCAATTCGTTCATCAGGCGCAGGATGGCCGCCTGGTTCTGCTCATTCCGGGCCTTCGCCACTTCCTCTTTTTCCTGCGACTGCAGGCGCAGGATTTCCGCTTCCTGGCGCCGCCGCTCGGCGTCGCGCGTGCGGTTGACGGAATCCTGCAGCAGCACGCGGCCGATACCGGCCGCCGCGATCAGGGTCAGCAACACGCCGCCGACCATCATCCAGAAGGCCATGCCCAGCGTTTCCTGGTTCACGTGGTACATCTGCTGCAGCAGGGTCAAGCGCTGGCGCAGGTCTTCGTTCTCGTTGAAGATCAGCTGTTCGGCGCTTTTCGCCGCACTGAATTTATCCAGGCGGTCAAGTATCGACGACACCAGCTTCTGATAATTATCGAAACTGGCTTTCAGCGCCACCAGCCGGTCACGCAGTTCGGCGTCGCGCGTGGGCGCCAATTGCAGCGACATGCTGCCATTGAGCAGGCCTTCGACGGCGGTGCGGAAATACGTCGTGTCGCGCCCCAGCGAAAATGCCGTTTCCGAGCTGATGCTGCCCGACGACAGGAACTCGCTGGCACTGCGGCTCATGCGCTGGCTCAGCATCATCAGGCGGCCGATGACGGCCAGGTCGCGCGCGTTGCCGCCGCGCTGCACCTTCAGCGCCGCGATTTCCTCGGTCTGCGCCAGCAGCGCCGGCGACAGCGCGTTCAATTGCTGCAAGGTCTTGTCGAATTCGCCCAGCTCCGTTTTCAGGCGCAAGATGGTGCTGGCCGCTCGGTCGCTGCTGGCCCACTTCTTGCGCGCGTCGGCCACCGCCGCCAGCAGGCCGGAACGCGACTCGCCGATATCACGGCCGTGATACGTCCCGCCGCGCAGCATCAGGCGGAAATCCTGGTTCAGTTCATTGCGGCTTTCCTCGAGCTGGCGGAAGGCTTCCGGATTACCTTGCACGGCGTTCGGCGCGGCCTTGCCGATGCGCTGCGAATGCATCAGCGCATCGCTGGCCAGCTGCGTCTGCGCCGAGGCGATATTGCCGCTGCGCGTGTTCAGGCCGACGAACAGCAGGCTGGCGGCCAGGCTCAGGGCCATCACCGTCGAGAGGATGCTCAGCTGCTTTTGCAGCGGCAAATGGCCGATCAACGGCAGCTTCCAGTCGCTGACGGGTGCCTTGGCCAGCGACTTGCGCCGCCCCAGCGCGTCGCGCAGGCGCAGCGGCAGGTCGGCCGCCGATGCCGGCTCGCCGGGCGGGTACTCCGCCTCGGGCATGCCAGCCGCCAGGATAGAGGAATGGGCGCCCATCAGTAAGTGTCCTTGTGGTCGGCGAAGCCGGCAAAACCGGCATCGAGGAAGCGCTCCGCTTGCGCCAGCTGCGCCAGGTCCAGGCGCAGCCACTGCTGCCCTTCGCTGTCGCGCAGCGCCTGCGCCGCCCACGATGGGAGCACACCCTGCGGCGCATCCGGCACGGATACGGGCTGCAGCGTGCGCAGCTGGCGCAAGCCCAGCACGCGCTCGACCAGCACAGCGCAATTGAGGCCCAGGCGCGGAGAAAAGGTGATGATGCGGCAGTGACTGCCTGCGACGCAAGCCGGTTCGCCCATGTAGCGGGCCAGGTCGACGACCCCCGTCAGGCGTCCGCGCATGGCCGCCAGGCCCAGGTACCAGTCCTGCGCCAGCGGCACGCCCTGGATCTGCACCCCGGCAGCGATGACGATTTCACCGAGCTGCGTCAGGTCGAGCAGGCAGGGCCGGCCACCGAGCACCACGCCCAATTCCTTGCCCGCCGCCAGCGCGCCGCTGCGCGCGGCCTGTATCCGCTCGATCAATTGCAGCTGATACTGGCGCAAGCGCCCCTGCCGCGCGCCCGTCTCGAACGATGGCATGGCGACAGCGGCAGGCGAAAAAGCCGCGGTGGACAAGCCCTTACCTGGCATCGTGTGCATTCTCAGGAAATCGCAGCGATCTTGGCCAGCAGCTCGGCTTCGACCACCGGCTTGACCAGGTAATCGCGCGCGCCCTGGCGCAAGCCCCAGATGCGGTCCGTTTCCTGGCTCTTGCTGGAACAGATAATCACCGGCACGTCCTGCAGTTCGGGATCGCGCGCAATCGCGCGCGTGATCTGGAAGCCATTCGCACCGGGCATCACCACGTCCATCAGGATCAGGTCGGGCCTGGCCTGCTTCAGTTGCGCCAGCGCGTCGGCGCCGTCCTGCGCCGTAAAGACGGCATAACCGGCACGCACCAGCATCTCGCTCAGGTAGTAGCGTTCTGTCGCCGAGTCATCGACGATCAGAATTGTGTGTATGGCCATCTGCTTCCTTGCTGCGTTGTCAATCAATAAATCACTACTCAAAATGCCTGGCCAGGTGCAGCCGCACGGCCTCCAGCAGCGCCTCGCGCGCCAGCGGCTTGGCCAGGCAGGCGCTGGCGCCTGCCATGGCGCCGCGCGCGCGGTCGAACAAGCCCTCCTTCGACGACAGCATCAGCACCGGCGTGGCGTGATGCGCCGCACTGGCCTTGATCAGCGCACAGGTGCGGTAGCCGTCCAGGCGCGGCATCACGATGTCGCACACGATCAGCGCGGGCTGGCAATCGGCGATCTTGGCCAGGGCCTCGAAACCGTTTTCCGCCAGCACCACGCGATAACCTGCCTCGCGCAAGACCTTTTCGGCCGCGCTGCGGCTGGTGGCGCTGTCATCGATGACGAGTATTGTGGCGCTGGCGCACACGGCATCGGACGCTGCCTCGGGCAGGATTGGACACGACATGTAATTATTCGACAATCTTTCATACCATAGCACAGGCTGCCGCGTTACCGGCGTGCGGCAGCACCATCCCGGGGATCTGGATCAATTACAGCGCCACCATCTCGAAATCATCCTTGCGCGCACCGCATTCAGGACAGGTCCAGTTCATCGGAACATCGGCCCAACGCGTGCCGGGAGCGATGTCTTCGTCGGGAAGGCCGGCCGCTTCATCATAAACCCAGCCGCAAATTAGACACATCCACGTTTGGAATTGCTGCGTTGTTTCGTTGCTACTCACGTTCTGCCACCCTTCAATCAAGTAAAATGCTGAATTAGGTATCTTAATCTACCCGCCGTGCAAAACCAAACTTCTCCCCTCATATTAAGCTTCGGCGTGTCCGATCCGGTCGGCGCGATCGGCATCCAGGCCGACCTGGCCACATTTTCAGCCTTCGGCTGCCATGGCCTGTCGGTCACCACGGGCCTCTTGATCAGCGATACGGCGCGCGTGGAAGACGTGCAGGCGGTCGACCCGGACTGGGTTTCCGACCAGGCGCGCGTGCTGCTGGAAGACATGTCCGTCTCGGCCATCAAGATCGGTGCGCTGGGCAGCGTGGAAAACGTCACGGCCATCGCCGAAATCGTCTCCGACTATCCGAACGTGCCACTGATCCTCGATCCCTTCATTTCGGCGCTGCCGGAACAGGGCATGGACGACGAAGACATCCTCACCGCCGTGCGCCAGCTACTGATCCCGCAAACGACCTTGCTGGTGCTCTCGCCGGTGGAACTGGAGCGCCTGGCCGAAACCTGGCGCGACGCCGACCCGGACGACACCCTGCAAAACGATGTCGATTACCTGGTGGCCCTGGGCTGCGAATACGTGCTCGTCACCGGCATGCCGGCCGACGCCAGCAAGTCCGGCACGGGTGAAGGCAAGCTGCGCGCCAATACCCTGTTCGGCGAGGACGGCGTGGTGCGCCACGACGAATGGCAGCACCTGCCGGGCATCTTCAACGGCGCCGGCAGCACCCTGTCGGCGGCGGCCACCGCCCTGCTGGCCCTGGCGGAAAACGAAGACGATGTGCCGCAGGTGGTCTTGGCGGCGCAGGAATTTACCACCGGCGCGCTGGCCCACGCGCAGCGCCACGGCATGGGCAAGCTGGTACCGAACCGGCTGTTCCGGCAGCAGCGCCAGCGCGACGCCCAATAAGTACAGACCAGACGACACAGACAACGATCCACTTTCAAGGCACGATTATCATGACGACGACTTCACAGAACGACATCCTGTTTGCCCGCGCACAAAAAACCACGCCAGGCGGCGTCAATTCGCCCGTGCGCGCCTTCCGCTCCGTCGGCGGCACGCCGCGCTTCATCACGCGCGCCGAAGGCCCGTACTTCTGGGATGCGGACGGCAAGCGCTATATCGACTACATCGGTTCCTGGGGCCCGGCCATCGTCGGCCACGCCCACCCGGAAGTGGTGAAAGCGGTGCAGGATGCGGCTGCGCTGGGCCTGTCGTTCGGCGCGCCGACCGAAGGCGAAGTGCTGATGGCCGAGGAAATCACGCGCCTGGTGCCATCGATCGAGCAGGTACGCCTGGTGTCGTCGGGCACGGAAGCGACCATGAGCGCCCTGCGCCTGGCGCGCGGCGCCACGGGCCGCGACAAGATCGTCAAGTTCGAAGGCTGCTACCACGGCCACGCCGATTCGCTGCTGGTGAAAGCGGGCAGCGGCCTGCTCACCTTCGGCAACCCGACCTCGGCCGGCGTGCCGGAAGATTTCGTGAAACACACCCTGGTGCTCGACTATAACAACGTGGAGCAGTTGAAGGACGCCTTCGACAGCTTCGGCGCGGAAATCGCCTGCGTCATCGTCGAACCGGTGGCCGGCAACATGAACCTGGTGAAAGCCACGCCGCAATTCCTGCAGGCGATGCGCGATCTGTGCACGCAGCACGGCGCCCTGCTCATTTTCGATGAAGTCATGTGCGGCTTGCGCGTGGCCCTGGGCGGCGCGCAGGCGCTGTACGGCATCGAGCCCGACCTCACGGCACTGGGCAAGGTGATCGGCGGCGGCATGCCGGTGGCGGCCTTCGGCGGCAGCGCGGCGCTGATGCACCACATGGCGCCGCTGGGCGCCGTCTACCAGGCCGGTACGTTGTCCGGCAACCCGGTCGCCGTGGCGGCCGGCATGGCCACCTTGAAACTGATCCAGCAGCCGGGCTTCTACGAGCAGCTGGGCGCCACGGCCAAGCGCCTGGCCGAAGGCTTGACCAGCGCGGCGAAGGAAGCCGGCGTGGTCTTCTGCGCCGACTACATCGGCGGCATGTTCGGCATCTACTTCAGCGCCACGCCACCGACCAGCTACGCGGAAATGATGGCGGGCGACCGCAGCAAGTTCAACGCCTTCTTCCACGCCATGCTGGACGAAGGCGTGTACTTCGCACCCGCCGCCTTCGAGGCGGGCTTCGTCTCGGCACAGCACGATGATGCCGTCATCGACGCCACCATCGCCGCAGCGCGCAAGGTGTTCGCAAAACTCGCGTAAGCCTGTTATACGGTCGCGGTGTCCAGCACCGCGACCACCAGCGCCGGCAAGCTGGCCATGTCGCTGAACACGACATGCGCGCCGGCCGCCTTCAGGCGCGCTTCCTGGCCGGCGGCGATATGCCCGCCGCCGATGAATCCCAATACCGTCATGCCCGCCGCCACGGCGGCCGTCACGCCCGTGACGCTGTCTTCCAGCACCAGGCACTGGCTTGGCGGCACGCCAAAGGCGCTAGCCGCCGCCAGGTAGACGCCCGGGTGCGGCTTGGCGTGGCCGACCAGGTCCGGCGTAAACACGCGGCTGTCGAACAGCGGCGCCATGCCAGTGCGCTCGAGCGCCGACAACACGCGCGTGCTGACGCTGTTCGAGGCCACGGCCTTGGGTAAGGGGATGGCGGCCAGCGCCTGGGCCACGCCAGGCACGGCGCGCAATTGCGCATCGCAGGCCGCATCGACGGCGTTGCCGATGGCCATGATCTCGTCGGCCGGCAATTGCGGCAAGCCCAGCTCCTTGTAGATATCCTGCATCAGCGGCACCAGGCGCTGGCCCAGGCGCGGCTCGATCAAGCCTTGCAGGGTAACGCCCTGGGGCAGGTTCGGCAGGCGCGGTGCCAGCAATTCCAGCAACGCTTGCAGCGCCACGGCTTCGCTGTCGATCAGCACGCCATCGCAGTCGCTGATCAAATGGGTAAAGCGCAGTGGGGTGGTGGCGGTATCAGGCATGGACTCTCCAGAAGACAACGGTGACGGGAAATGCGGCGGCCAGCCGGCCAAGGCCGGCATCGCAACGATCATAGGTGGAACAGGCGGACGCTACCACGCAGAAACGTCTGCATGACGATACTTTTCTGCAAAAGGCAGCCAGCGGGGGAAAGAATGGAGGCGCCAGGCAAGCATTGACGCGCAAATACCAATTCAATACCACGCAATACCAATGATTATCGCTGATTTTTGAAATTGCTGCGCTCGCCTTGAAATCCAGGACGCGGGAGCGTCCCGGCGATACGGCTTATTTCAGCCAGCCACGGTGGCGGAAGTACAGGAACGGTGCGATGGCGCTGGTAATCATCAAGCCCCAGGCCCACGGGTAGCCGAAGGTCCACTCCAGCTCGGGCATCAGCTTGAAGTTCATGCCGTACACGCTGGCGATCAGGGTCGGCGGCAGGAAGGCCACGCTGGCCACCGAGAAAATCTTGATGATCTTGTTCTGGTTGATGTTGATGAAACCGACGGTGGCATCCATCAGGAAGTTGATCTTATCGAACAGGAAAGAGGTATGGCCATCGAGCGATTCGATGTCGCGCAAAATCTGCCGCGCTTCCTCGAACTGCTCGGAATTGAGCAAGCGGCCACGCATCAAAAAGCTCACGGCGCGGCGCGTATCCATCATGTTGCGGCGGATACGGCCATTCAAATCTTCCTCGTGGGCAATCGCGTTCAGCGCTTCGGCCGCGTGCGCATCGGTAAATTCCTTTTGCAGCACGCGCGTGCTGACTTCTTCCAGGTTCTGGTAGATGCCTTCGAGCACGTCGGCCGAATATTCGGCATCGGTGGCGTACAGGTCAAGCAGCACGTCCATGTAGTCGGCAATCGAGCCTGGCCGCGAACGGGCGCGCATGCGCACCAGGCGGAACACGGGCAGGTCGTCCGTATGCATGGAAAACAGAATCTTGCGGGCCAGTATGAAGGCCACGGTGATGACGCGCGAAGGACCATCGTCTTCTTCACGCAGGAAGTCGGTGCGCAGATGCAAGTCGCCGTTTTCCGCTTCGTAATAGCGGGCCGACGCTTCAATATCCTTGACTTCGTCTTCGCCCGGCAGGGTGACGTTGTAGATGGCCTTGACCCAGGCCCGTTCATCATCGGTGGGGTCGGTCAGGTCGACCCACACCGGTTCGGCATTTTCGAGGTCTGCGCGGCTGTCGATCGGCACCTGGTTGAGCCGGCCATTCTGTAATACAAAGACATTGATCATGCGCGCTCTCAGCCGGATGTGGGGTTATCGTGATGTGCTGGCGCTGGCGCCAAAAATGAAAACAGCGCAAGTGTACCCGCAAAGGCCTTTTCACGACCACCCCCGGCAGCGCTTTTTCACGGAAAAAGTGCGGCGTTGCACCAAGGGAGACGATTAAGATGCTGCGTCGCAATAGTGCCAATCAGGCAGCTTTGATTTTATGCAAATAAAGCCCACTGCCATCAAGGCAATTCCGCCGCTCCCATGCGGCGCAGGATGACACTGGTACGCCGGTTCAGATAGCCCGTGTCGCGGTGACGGTCATAAAAGCGGGGGTTCGGCAGCATCACGGCCAGTTTCGCCGCCTGCGCCGCACTCAAGCCCGCCGCGCTGACATGGTAATAGTGGCGCGCAGCCGCTTCGGCGCCGAAGATGCCCGTGCCAAATTCCACCACGTTCAAATAAATTTCAAAGATGCGCTGCTTCTCCATCAGGCTTTCCAGCATGTAGGTGATGATCAGTTCCTGGCCCTTGCGCACATAGCTGCGCGACCCGGACAGGAACAGATTCTTCGCCAATTGCTGCGTGATGGTCGAACCGCCCGCCACGACCTTTTGTTTTTTGCTATTTTTTTCATAGGCCTTTTGCAAGGCTTCCCAGTCCACGCCTTCGTGCTCGGAAAAATTCGCGTCTTCCGAGGCGATGATGGCGCGTTTCAGATTGTTCGAGATGCGGTTGTATGGCACCCACGTCTGCTGGATGGTCGCATTCGGATTCTTGTCCTGCAAGACGGACAACTGTTCGCGCATGAAAGCCGTGCTGGACGGGTTATGGTCGACCCACCACCAGATTTGCAGGAAGAAATACAGTTGCACGACGATAAAGGCCAGCACGGGCACGATGAACAGCCACTTGATCCAGCCGTAGCGGCTGCCGCTACCACCTTTGCGCGCGCCCTTCTTGCCGCCGCTCACAGGCTGCCCCGCAATTGCGCCAGCAAATCCTGCGTCTGCGGCCGCACGCCGCGCCACACGTAAAACGCTTCGGCCGCCTGCTCCACCAGCATGCCCAGGCCGTCGCGCACCTGCGCGCCATGCTGGGCGGCAAAGTCCATGAAGACGGTGGGCTGGGCGCCATACATCATGTCCAGCGCCAGCGTGTGGCTGCCGAAGATACCCGGCGGCACGGGCGGCAAGTCGCCCGCCAGGCTGGCCGAGGTGGCATTGATGACGATATCGAAGACGCCGTCCGCCTGCGTGAAGCTACCTGCGCGCAGCTGGGCAGTGTGACTCGCCGCATCCGCAAACTGCGCCACCAGCGCCTCGGCCGTGGCCACGGTGCGGTTGGCAATGAACACTTCCTGCGGCGCCTGCTCCAGCAAGGGCAGCACGACGCCGCGCGCCGCGCCGCCCGCGCCCAACAGCAGGATGCGCTTGCCGGCAATGACCACGCCCGCGTTGCGCACGATGTCGGCCACCAGGCCCGCGCCATCGGTATTGTCACCAAGAATGGTGTCGCCATCGAAACGCAGGGTATTGACGGCGCCGGCGGCCTTAGCCCGCGGCGTCAGGACGGTGGCCAGCGCACACGCGTCCAGTTTGAAGGGCACCGTCACGTTCGCGCCCTTGCCGCCCTCGGCGGCAAACGTGCGGGCCGCCAGGGCAAAGCCATCGAGCGGCGCCAGCCTGCGCTCATAGACCAAGGCTAGTCCTGTCTGCAGGGCAAAGGCGGCGTGGATCAGAGGGGACTTGCTGTGGGCGATGGGATTGCCGAAGACGCAATATTGATCAGGATTCATTTCTTGCTTGTTCAATTGCTGCCGCCAGTCAGGTTAGCTTCCATTTTTTCTTCGCGCGTAAATTTGAAACGGGTGATGACGACCCACAGGTCATCCTTATCACTTGACAACATGTTCGGTGGGAAACGGCCGAACGGCGCCGAACGGCGCACGATGGCCAGGGCGGCCGCATCCAGCGCAGGGTTGCCCGAGCTTTTCTCCACGCGGGCGCCGCCTTCCTTCTGGTATATCGTGCCATCCTGGAAGATGGGGATGTAGACGACCAGTTCGCCATATATCTTGCGGCCATTCTTTTGCGGGAAATTCAGGGTGCCGATTTCCTCGATGCGTTTTTGCAGGGTCTTGTAATACATGGCATAGCCGACCTCCTGCGTGCTGGGCGTAATAAAAGTCTTGCGCGGACGTTTATTCTGGTCTTCCACGGTCTGGCTGATCTCGGCCGCCATGCGCGCGATGGCTTTGCTGCTTTCCATCAAATCCGAACCGGAGGCCAAAGGATTGGGCTTGTCCTTTTCCGTGACGGGTGCGGCGCTGTAAGGCGTCGGCCTGGCCGCCTGCGTCAGCAATTCCTGCTGTTTTTGTTCCAGTTCGGCAATGCGCCGGGCGCTGGCCTTGACGCTGTCGCCCTCTTCCACCTTGCGCATGTCGGGCAAGGGCGACTTGGCGCGGCCCTTGTCGGCCTGCCCGCCGCCATCGAGGTTGGCTTGCGCCAGGGCATCGGCCTTCAGCGGTTTGTTCGCATGCTTGGCGTTGACCAGGATCACTTCCAGGCCAGGATCGGTGGCGACGGCCCGCTGCGGCGCCGGGGCGACAAAATGCATCGCCAGCAAGGCGCCGTGCGCCAGCAGCGATACCGCCACGGCGATCATCAGGAAACGATACTCTCGGAAAGACTTCACGCGCAACCCAGTTCCTTACAACACACGATACAAGATGGCTGAATTCTACGTCAAAGGGCGATGCCGGCAACAGTTTTCAGCACCGCCATGGTGACCTGCCTGGCGCCTTACTTGACCTCGGGTTCGCTGACCACGTCTTCGCTGGCCAGTTCCGCCACTTCCGCATCGGCGTCGCTGACCTGGTTCGCCGCTTCCGGCGCTGCTTCGCCCTCGTCAGCGTCGCCCGCATCTTCTTCGTAGTCGAGCTCGGCATCGGCCGCCGCATCGGGCACGGCGGCGATTTCCAGCAGGCGCGCTTCGATGCTGAGGTCGACTTCATCCCAGCGCAGCAAGTCCAGTTTCACCTGGGCGCCGCGCGCCACCGATGGCATGCCCGGCAGTTTGATGACCAGCGGAATATCGACCAGGCGCAGGATCTCGTCTTTCAGGACGACGGCATCGACCTGGCGCGCGTTTTCCTGGTGCAGCCAGCGCAAGCACCAGTAGCGTTCCATGTTCGACTGGAAATCACCATACGCGGCATATGCGGCGTCGAACGCCGAGACGATGGCAAACAAATTCGCATCGCGTGGCTTGAACGGGGCCACCAGCGGCGCCGTCACGCCATGCTCGGCGCAGGCGATGATTTGCCACTGGTTCACCAGGTCCGTGTAGCGGCGCAAAGGCGAGGTGCTCCACGCATATTGATCCACACCCAAGCCCTGGTGCGGCGCCGCATGGGTCACCATGCGCACCTGCATCTTTGCCGCCCAGCTATTGCCGCTGCCGCCGCCCTGGCTGCGGTAGATACCCGGCACGCCATGGTCGTGCAGCATCTTGCCCCAGGTACTGTTGGCAAAGATCATCAGTTCAGCGACGATCTTGTCGAGCGGCGCGCCACGCTTGCGGCGCGCCACGCTGACGATATCGTTTTCCACATAAAAGTTGAAATCGACGCGGTTATTCTGTTCCGGCTTCAGGCCGAACGCTTCGCGCTTCTTCATGCGGCCCTGCTCCAGCTGCTGCGCCCATTGCCACAGCACGGCAAAATCGGCCTTGTGCGGGTACTCGCCTTCGCCACTGGCCAGGGTTTCCTCGTTGACCAGATCGTCTAACTGGTTATGCCGCAAATTGCTGGCAATCGGTACCAGCTCGGCACGCGTCTGCGTGCTGACTACCGCCCAGTCCGCTTTCGGGTCCAGGGTGGCGTACAGCGACAGGGCCGGGCACGTCGTGCCTTCCGCCAGCGTGAAAGCATTCACGATTTCGTCTGGCAGCATGGTGATCTTGTCGCCCGGCATGTAGACGGTCGACATGCGCTGGCGCGCCATCTTGTCGATCACGTCGTCCGGGCGGATGCCCAGGCCCGGCGCGGCGATGTGTATACCCACTTTCACGGTGCCATCGGGCAGCGGCTGCACCGAGAAGGCATCGTCGATCTCGGTCGTGGTCACGTCGTCGATCGAGAAGGCGGCCACCTCGGCCAGCGGCAGCTTGGCCGTCACGGCGGGTACAGGCACGCTGGGGAAGCCGGCGCCTTTCGGGAAATTTTCAAACAGGAATTTCGACAGGTGCAAGTCTTTCGGCGACGCAATACCGCCGACGGCCAGCATCAGGCGCGGCGGCGTCGTGTGCAATTCCATGCACGCCGCTTCGAGCGCCTTGTATTCGATGGTGTTCTTGTCCGGCTTGAACAGCAGTTGCAGCACCATCGGTTGCATGGAGGCAGGCAAGCGGTTCTGTTTCAGCTCTTCCACATAGCTTGCCTGCACCAGCGCCTGCTGCTTTTTCTTTTCGATGCCGGCCAGGGCCGCCTTCAGCGACGCTTCCGGCGCCGCCTTGTAGCGGCCACGGCCCTTCTTGTAGAAATATACGGGCGCCGAATGCAGGGCCAGGATCAGGCCGGCCGCTTCCGACGGCAACGGTGCGTGGCCGAAATACTCGGCGCCCAGCTCGGCAAAGCCGAACTCGTCTTCGCCCGCCACTTCCCACAGGAAATCGAGGTCGATCTCGGCGGCAATGCTCTTGGCTTGCTCCAGCAGCTCGGCCGGGGCCGGCTTTTCATACTGCAGCAGCACATCCTTGACCTTGACCTTGGTGCGCTTGCCGCTGGCCATTTCCACTTGGTACGCTTCACCCGCTTGCGACAGGACCGTGCCGACCTTGAAATCGCCGGATTCTTCAAAAAATAGATTCATTGTTATGCTTTGTTTATTAATGTGTCGGTTGTAACGGTGCGAGTGAGGGACCTCAACTCCAGCACCGCCGGCAAAAATACTTCGGTTACCAGCAGCAAGCCCTGGTGACGCTGATACAGGCAGCGGCGGGCAAAAAACAGCGCCTGTGCGTCGGCGCGCTGCCCTTCCCGCGCCAGCGCTGCCTGCGCCCGCTGCACCAGCGGGTGGCCGGCGCGCAAGCGGGCAAATTCCAGTGTACCGCGCCGTACCATGCGGTCGCCAAACAGGGTCGTGCCCAGAGAGCGCTCGCCCAGCGCGGAAAACAAGGGCCAGTCCGTGGCCGTCGCCTGCATGGGCACGACGGTATGGCCAAACACGGCCGGTTTGTCATCACAACGCAACAGCACTTCGCGTTCCCATACCCGGCCCGCGCGGTGCAAACCAATGATGGCCGCCTCATCGTTCAGGCAACGCGCCGTTTCCTGATGCAAACATTGCACGCGGAACGCGCCACTATGCGCTTTCAGCTTGGCCGTCAGCGAGCCGCCGCCCGTGAGCCAGTGGCGCAGGGTGGGTGGCGCATTGACGGCATTCACGTGCGCATGCCATTGCGCCTGGCGCAGCGAACCCGGCCTCACCGGGCCGCGTCCGCATCGATGCCGCAAAAGGCCAGCACGGGCGCCAGATAGTCGGCAAATTCGCTGATGCCATGGTCGCTGCCATCGATGACGCACTGCTGCGCCCCCTGATAATGCGCCAGCATGTCGCGGTAGTCGAGTACTTCATCGCCAGTGGCAGCAATCAGGAAGTAACGTTGCGGCTCAGTAATTTTCGCTACGGCAAACGCACGCAATTCGTCGATATACTCGCGCTTGAACTCGAATGGCTGGTCCGAATGGAACTCGGTCGTCACGCCCACATGCTGTTCCAGGTCGATCAGGGGCACAATCGCGGGATTGAGCAGCACGGCGCGGCAACCGAGCTGCTCGGCTATCCAGGTGGCGTAATAGCCGCCCAGGGATGAGCCGATAATCGTCAGGTCGGCCGGTGCCACGTCCTGGACCAGCGACAGGGCCAGTGCTATGGCCAGCTTGGGCGAGGCCGGCAATTGCGGGCACAGCCACTCTGCCTCGCGGCCCAGCGCCTGCATCTGCGCGGCCAGCAGGCGCGACTTCATCGACAGCGGCGACGAGCGGAATCCATGCAGGTACAGAATCATCGATCTAGCGCCTCCAGCAACTTCTGGTGCACGCCGCCAAAGCCGCCGTTGCTCATGACGACGATCTGGTCGCCGGGACGGGCGGCGGCGGCCACGGCCGCCACCAGGGTATCGATGTCTTCATACGCGCTGGCAATCTTGCCCAGCGGCGCCAGCGCGTCGCCCAGGCTCCAGCCCAGCGCGGCATGACTGCCGTAACCGAAAACCAGGTCGGCATCCTTCAGGCTGCCTGGCAGCGCATCTTTCATGGCGCCCAGCTTCATGGTGTTCGAACGCGGTTCCAGCACGGCCAGGATGCGGGCGCTGCTGCCGATTTTTTGCCGCAAGCCGCCCGCGGTGGTGGCAATGGCCGTCGGGTGATGCGCGAAATCGTCGTACACGGTGATGGCGTTGACCACGCCACGCACTTCCATCCGGCGCTTGACGCTCTCGAACGTGGCCAGCGAGGCGCAGGCCTGGGCGATGGGCACGCCCACATGGCGCGCGGCGGCGATGGCCGCCAGCGCATTGCTGCGGTTGTGCTTGCCCGTCAGCGCCCACGCCACATGGCCTTCCTGCTGGCCATTGAAATATACGTCGAAGCTGCCATCGGCCTGCTCTTGCAGTTGCCAGTTAGCATCTTGGCCAAAACTTTCCTTTTCACTCCAGCAACCACGCGCCAGCACGCGCTGCAGCGACGCTTCGTCGCCGTTGAACACCAGGCGGCCGATGCCGGGCACCGTGCGCACCAGGTGGTGGAATTGCGTCTCGATCGCGTGCAGATCGGGGAAGATGTCGGCGTGATCATATTCCAGGTTATTCATGATGGCCGTCTTCGCGTGGTAATGCACGAACTTGCTGCGCTTGTCGAAGAAGGCCGTATCGTATTCATCGGCTTCGATGACGAAGAAGTCCGATTCGGCGCTCTTGCCGCTGAGGCGGGCGGAAATGCCAAAGTTCATCGGCACGCCGCCGATCAGGAAGCCCGGCGCATAGCCCGCGTCTTCGAGTATCCAGGCCAGCATGGCCGAGGTGGTCGTCTTGCCATGCGTGCCGGCCACGGCCAGCACCCACTTGTTGCGCAAGATGTGTTCGCCGATCCACTGCGGGCCGGACACGTACGGCAGGCTGCGGTTGAGGATTTCTTCCACCAGCGGGTTGCCGCGCGAGACGACATTGCCAATCACATACAAATCCGGGTTCAGCTTGGTTTGTTCGGGATCAAAGCCCTGGATCAGTTCGATTCCCTGCGATTCCAGCTGGGTGCTCATCGGCGGATACACGTTGGCATCGCAACCGGTGACTTTATGGCCGGCTTCCTTGGCCAGCACGGCCAGGCCGCCCATGAAGGTACCGCAAATGCCGAGAATATGAATATGCATGTGATCAGTGCGAAAGGTGCACGCTTAAGTAAGTAAGACGGTGAGATAAAAAAGAGCAAGTGTGGGATTTTACCTGACGCCATGACTTTTTCCGCTTCGGAGTATCATCTCGCTCATGACGAACGATGCATTTGACGATAGCGCGCAGTTGCGCCAGGAAATCGCCGCCGCTGCCGCGCGCCTCGTGGCGCAAGATGGCGCCGATTATGGCAGTGCCAAGCGCAAGGCGGCACGGCAAGTCCTGGGCGACGCGCCGAACCGGCCCCAGGTACTACCTGACAACGACATGATCGAAGAACAGGTGCGGCAATACAATGCCCTGTTCCTGGCCGACAGCCAGCCGGCGCGCCTGTTCCAGCTGCGCATGATCGCGCTGCAAGTGATGGAAGCGTTGCAACAGTTTCATCCCCTGCTCAGCGGCCCCGTGCTCAATGGCACAGCCGGCCCCCACGACGAGATCTATTTGCAGCTGTTTGCCGAAAGCGCCAAGGAAATCCACATCTTCCTGCTGAATAAAAATGTCGTGCTCGACATGTCGGAAAGCCCGCATTTCAAGGGAGCGCGTTATGATGCGGTCGAGACAGCCAGTTTCTTGTGGAAAAACGAAGGCGTGCACGCAGCCATGTATGAGCTCGACGATATGCGCGGCGCACTGAAAGCCAAGGCGGACGGCAAGGTGCTGCGCACCGACATCGCCGGGCTGCGCAGCCTGCTGGCCGCCAGCCTCGCCGATGGCGTGCCGGCTGCCGACTAACATTGATATAGATAAAGTTATGACAAAAAAGAATTGGATCGGCTGCGCCATCGTGGCGCTGATGTTTGGCGCCATGGGCGCCTACGTGGGCTTGAGCAAGGAAAAAGCGAAAGCAGCGGGCCCGCTGACGACCACCATCGCGCCAGGCGCGACGGGCCCCGTCAAGGAACTGTATGCGCTGTCCCTGCCGGACGCGGCGGGCGTCACGCAAGCCTTGTCGCAATGGAAAGGCAAGAATTTGCTGGTGAATTTCTGGGCGCCGTGGTGCCCGCCTTGCGTGGAGGAAATGCCGGAGTTATCCGAAGTACAAGGTCACTATGCGGCGAAAAACCTGCAAGTCATCGGTATCGGTATCGATTCGGCCAGTAATATTGCCACTTTTGCCAGCAAGGTCAAGATCGCCTATCCTGTGTATGTGTCCGGTCTGAGCGGCACCGACCTGTCGCGTCATTTTGGCAATGCCACCGGCGGTTTGCCCTTTACGGTGCTGATCGGCGCCGATGGCGAAGTCAAAAAGACCTATCTGGGCCGCTTGAAATTTGATCAGTTGCGCGCCGATCTGGATAAATTGTAAATTCGGAGCGTGCTTTTTTCTCTTGCCAATGCGTATCTTTGGCGGCAAAATGCGGAACTTTCGCTAAAACGGTCTTCCATACATGGCAAAAAACCTCCTTCTGCTCAACGGTCCCAACCTGAATTTGCTGGGAACGCGCGAGCCAGAGGTCTACGGCGCCAGCACCTTGGCCGATATCGAGCAGGCAGCAATGGCGCAAGCCATGGCGGCCGGTGCCGACCTGATCTGCTTTCAAAGCAACCATGAAGGCGCACTGATCGACCGCATCCATGCCGCGCGAGCGGAAGGGATCGATGCCATCGTCATCAATCCGGGCGGCCTGACCCATACCAGCGTTGCCTTGCGCGATGCGCTGGCCGGGGTCGCCATCCCGTTCGTGGAAGTCCATATCTCGAATATTTATCAACGCGAAACGTTTCGACATCACTCATTTCTCAGCGCGATCGCGCAGGGGACGATCTGCGGGCTAGGTATCGATGGATATCGGTTTGCCATCGACTTTGCGCTTAAAAAACGTTAATCTACGCGATCTGCACGCATTTAGCGCGGCGATAGGTTCTGGACATCACCGCATCACTCATAAAACAAACTACATTCCTAGGGGTTTTACATGGATCTACGAAAACTCAAGACCTTGATCGACCTGGTCGCCGAATCGGATATCGCAGAGCTGGAAGTGACCGAAGGCGAAAGCAAGGTTCGCATCGTCAAATCGTCGGCCATGCCGCAAAACCAGATGGTCATGATGCAGCCGCAAGGCATGCAAGCCCACTACCAGCCAGCCGCACCAGCCGCGCCTGCGCCAGCGGCCGCAGTCGTCGCCGCCGAGCCTACGGGCTATGTGGTCAAGTCGCCCATGGTTGGCACCTTCTACCGCTCCTCCGCTCCTGGCAGCGCCGCCTATGTTGAAGTGGGCGCTACCGTCAAGGAAGGTGATACCCTGTGCATCATCGAAGCGATGAAGCTGCTCAATGAAATCGACTCCGATAAAGCCGGCGTCGTGACCCAGATCCTGGTCGAAAACGGCCAGCCGGTCGAATTCGGTCAACCCTTGTTTGTGATCGGCTAAAACCCAGTCCACACGGCCGGCAACGGCCGTTTGCAGTTTTAGCCCCTCACACTTGTTGTTTCGCCGGCTCGCCGGCTCTCACAGACATACGCGAACCTACCATGTTTGAAAAAATCCTGATTGCCAACCGTGGTGAAATTGCCCTCCGTATTCAGCGCGCCTGCCGCGAAATGGGCATTAAGACGGTTGTAGTCCACTCCGAAGCCGACAAGGACGCAAAATACGTCAAGCTGGCCGACGAATCCGTTTGTATCGGCCCGGCACAGTCGGCCCTGAGCTACCTGAACATGCCCGCCATTATCAGCGCCGCTGAAGTGACGGATGCACAAGCGATTCACCCAGGCTATGGCTTCCTGTCGGAAAACGCCGACTTTGCCGAACGCGTCGAGAAATCGGGCTTCGTCTTCATCGGCCCGCGCTCCGAATCGATCCGTTTGATGGGCGACAAAGTGTCGGCCAAGCAAACCATGATCAAGGCCGGCGTGCCTTGCGTGCCCGGCTCGGAAGGCGCGTTGCCGGACGATCCGAAAGCGATCGTGCAAATTGCCCGCAAGGTCGGCTATCCGGTCATCATCAAGGCCGCCGGCGGCGGTGGCGGACGCGGCATGCGCGTCGTGCACACGGAAGCTGCCCTGATCAATGCCGTGTCGATGACCAAGACGGAAGCCGGCACGGCTTTCGGCAACCCTGAAGTGTATATGGAGAAGTACCTGGAAAATCCGCGCCACGTGGAAATCCAGATCCTTGCCGACGAACACAAGAACGCCGTCTGGCTGGGCGAGCGCGACTGCTCCATGCAGCGCCGCCACCAGAAAGTGATCGAAGAAGCACCAGCGCCGGGCATCCCGCGCAAACTCATCGAGAAAATCGGCGACCGTTGCGCCGAAGCCTGCCGCAAGATCGGCTACCGAGGCGCCGGCACGTTTGAATTCCTGTACGAAAACGGCGAGTTCTATTTCATTGAAATGAATACCCGCGTGCAAGTGGAACATCCCGTCACCGAGATGATCACCGGCATCGACATCGTGCAAGAGCAGATCCGCATCGCCGCTGGCGAAAAACTGCGTTTCCGCCAGCGCGACGTCTTGCTGTCGGGCCACGCCATCGAGTGCCGCATCAATGCCGAAGATCCGTTCAAGTTCACGCCATCGCCAGGCAAGATCGTGTCGTGGCATGCGCCGGGCGGCCCCGGCATCCGCGTCGACTCGCACGCCTACGCCGGCTACTACGTGCCGCCGCACTACGACTCGATGATCGGCAAAGTGATCGCTTACGGCGCCACGCGCGAGCAAGCGATCCGCCGCATGCAGATCGCCCTGTCCGAAATGGTGGTCGAAGGCATCAACACGAATATCGCCCTGCACCGCGAACTGATGATCGACGCGCGCTTCATCGAAGGCGGCACCAACATTCACTATCTGGAACAGAAACTGGCCGACATGCCGGACCTGGGCAAGAACCTGAATGGCGGCAGCCCCAGCATCGCCAAGAAATCCGAAATCAAGGCGGACGCATGAGCTGGACAGAAATCGTCATCGAAATCGCCCGTGACAACGCCGAGGCCATGTCCGACGCCTTGATGGAAGCGGGCGCCCTGTCGGTTTCGGTGGAAGACGCCGATGAGGGCACGGACGCCGAGCAGCCCCTGTTTGGCGAACCCGGCATGGAACCGCAGGAAGCGGCGTGGGAACGCAGCCGCGTGGTGGCGCTGACCGACGTCGACGCCGACCAGGCCGCCATCGTGGCGACCGCCGCTGCCGCTGTCGGCATGGCAACGGTACCGGCATTTACCATGCGCCCCGTGGAAGAGCAGGACTGGGTGCGCCTGACGCAGTCGCAATTCGCCCCGATTCACATCGGCAAGAATATCTGGGTCGTGCCCAGCTGGCATGAGGCACCGGATCCTGACGGCCTGATCCTGGAACTGGACCCGGGCCTGGCCTTCGGCACGGGCAGCCATCCGACCACGCGTCTGTGCATGGAGTGGCTGGAAGCCAATCCCGCCCCCGGCAAGAGCGTGCTCGACTACGGTTGCGGTTCCGGCATCCTGGCCATGGTGGCCAAGAAACTCGGTGCGCAAACTGTCGTCGGCGTCGATATCGACCCGCAAGCGATCGAATCGGCTGGCTTGAATGCCGAACGCAACCAGTGCGAGATCGAATATTTCTTGCCAGACACGTTTGCCACGTCGGCACACGCCACGGCCAAGTTTGACATCGTCGTCGCCAACATCCTGTCGAGCCCATTGAAGGTGATGGCGCCCATGTTGTCGGGCAGAGTCGCCGCCGGTGGCGCCCTGATCCTGTCTGGCGTGCTGGCGCGCCAGGCGGAAGAAGTGGCCGCCGCCTACGCACCGTTCATCGAACTGGGTGTGTGGGCCGAGCAAGATGGCTGGGTGGCCCTGCATGGCCGCCTGGGCAGCACGCAAGCGCCTGCGCCCCGCGCGGAAGGTGCATAAGCACAGCAATGGCCCTCGCCACCAAATGCCCCCATTGCAACACGATATTTCGGGTCGCTGCTGACCAGTTGAAGTTACGTGGGGGCATCGTGCGCTGTGGCACGTGCAGGGAAGTCTTTGACGGCAATGCCGCGCTGGTCGATCCAGCTGCCGCATCGCCGTTTTTAACGTCCGGCCCCGGCGCTGCCGCTCCGTTGTCGACCACTGATCCGGCCGATAACAGCCTGCCGTCCGCCACGGACGACGAACCCATCTATTCTCTCGACTTCGACACCTCGTTCGACCCGTTCGGCATCTTGCCGGCAACGGCGCAGCTCAAGGAAGACCACAGCGACCACATCGAGCTGGACCTCGACGTCAGCCTGCCCGACGACGCGCTGGCCGACGCGCCTGTGGCCGCCCCTGTCGTCGCCCCTGTCATGACACCGGCCGAAGTACCCGAAGCGCCGCTGCCCCAGCCGATGGCGCCGTTCAAGCGCCGCCAGGTCGATGACGCGCCCGCCTTCGCCACGTATTTGCGCGACAGCCGCCGCGAACCGAACCTGGAAGCCGAGGCCGCCCCGGCGCTGCCGGCCATCGACAAAGTCAGCCTGGACAAACCCGTGCCCGCGCGCCGGGAACCGACGCTGGCCGACCACGCTTTCGAAGCGCTGCCTGCCGCCCCCGTTGCGCCGGAGCCAGCCGAAGAGCAGGACGAACCCGTCCTGCCGCCGGCCGACAACGAACCGGCCTTTGTGATCCAGGGCCGGCGCCGCGAACAGAGCGGCAAGGCCTTGCGCGCGGCCATGGCCATCGGCTCGGTGCTGCTGCTGCTATTGTTATTGCTGCAAGTGATGACCACCTTCCGCAATCCGCTGGCGGCGCAGTTTCCGCAGTGGAAGCCGACCCTGGTCGCGCTGTGCAAGCTCAGTGGCTGCCAGGTCGACTTGCCGGCGCAGATCGAGGCGCTGTCCATCGAACAGGGTGAATTGCAAACCCTCAAGGAACACACCTTTTCCTACGTCTCGCTGCTGCGCAACCAGAGCCGCAGCGTGCAAGCCTGGCCCAGCATCGAGCTGATACTCAACGATGCCAACGACAAGCCGCTCTTGCGCCGTGTCATCGCGCCGCGCGACTATTTACCGGCCAGCATCGATGTGAGCCAGGGTTTTGCCGCGCGCTCGGAACAAACCATCAAACTGTACTTTGCATTAGACCAGCTCACGGCGTCTGGTTATCATATCGCCATCTTTTACCCTTAACCGACACTATCATGACCAAAACATCGCTGATCTGCGGCTCGCTCGCCACCGACACCATCATGCAATTTCCCGGCCGCTTCGGCGAATCGCTGCTGGCCGACCAGTTGCACAAGGTGAACGTGTCCTTCCTCGTGCCCACCATGCGCACGGAGTTCGGCGGCTGCTCGGGCAACATCGCCTACAGCCTGAAAATGCTGGGCGGCGACCCGCGCATCGTCGGCGTCATGGGGCAAGACAGCGCCGCCTACCTGGAACGCCTGCAAAAGCTGGGCATCTCCACCGCCAACATCCTGATCAAGGCCGACAGCTACAACGCGCAGTGCTTCGTCACGGCCGATGCGGACAATAACCAGATCAATGCCTTCCACCCGGGCGCCATGTCGTTTGCGCATGAAAACCCGATCGCCAATGCGGGCCCGGCCAAGGTTGCCATCATTTCACCCGACGGCGACCAGGGCATGCTCAAGCACGCCGCCGACCTGGCAGAACTGGGCATCCCCTTCATGTTCGACCCGGGTCAACAGTTGCCACGCTTCAATGGCGAACAGTTGATCGACTTCATCAACAAAGCCACGTATGTGTCGGCCAACGACTATGAAATGGAAATGTTGATGGAACGTACGGGCTTGACCCTGCCGGAGATCGCCAGCCGCCTGGACGCGCTGATCGTCACGCGTGGCGAAAAAGGGTCGGAAATCTATACGGACGGCAAGCGCATCGACATTCCTGTCGTGGCCGCCAAGGAAGTGCTGGACCCGACCGGTTGCGGCGATGCTTACCGTGCTGGCTTGCTGTTCGGCATCACCAACGACCTGGGCTGGGAAACCAGCGGCCGCCTGGCCAGCCTGCTGGGCGCGATTAAAATCGCCACGCAGGGTGCGCAAAACCATGTATTTACGCCAGAAAGCATCGCCGAGCAGTTCGAAGCGGCGTTCGGCTACCGCTATTAATATGTAACCCGGTCGGCTTGCGCCCAAGCGCAAAGCCGACCTCCCCGCTTTACCTCAGCACAATAATCATCCCCACCAGCACTTGCGCGATCTGCAACAGGATCAGCGCCACCAGCAGCGACAAATCCAGGCTGCCGACCAGCGGCACGACCTTGCGGATCGGACGCAGCAGCGGCTCGTTCAGGGCCCGTACAAACGGCGCCAGCGGCGCATGCGGGTTGACCCAGCTGAAGATGGCTTCGATGATCAGCAAGGCCATGAAACCGTAGAGTATCCATTGCAGGAAGCGTTGCAGCGACTTGAGCAGCACCACCTCGACGGGAGCACCTGAAATAAACAGGACCGAACTGGCCAGCAGCACGATCAGGAAGGCGCCGATCAGGCTGGCCCAGTCATACCCGCCCACGCCCGGCACCACGCGGCGCAGGGGGCGCACCAGCCAGTCGGACAATTGAAACGTGAATTGCGCCACCGATGAAGGGGGCCGCACGCGCACCGCCTGCATCCAGAAGCGCAGCAGCAATACGCCGCCCAGCAAGGTGGCAATGGTATCAACGATCAATGTAAGGATAACGATCAGCACGACTAATTCTCCAAAAAAAAACCGCTGTGTGATTGAGTCACACAGCGGCGTGTTGCCTCATCCAGGCACCCGTATCGTTGGAATTACGATGGGCGGGTGCTGGTTGGGAATGGCCAGGCTGCAGCCGGTGCCAACACGGTTTTTGCTACAGGTGCGATAGGTGCCGATGGCTTGGCGACAGGCGCTGCCTTCTTCGGTGCGGCCTTTTTAGGCGCGGCCTTCTTGGCGGCTGGCTTGGCGACCACGGCGGCAGGTGCCGCTGCTGCCGGTGCAGCTGCCACGACTGGCGCTGCGGCTGGCTTGGCGGCAGGTTTCGCTGCGGCTTTCGCTGCTGGCTTGGCTGCTACCTTGGCCGCTGGCTTGGCTGCAGGTTTCGCTGCAGGTTTCGCTGCAACCTTGGCGGCAGGTTTCGCTGCTGCTTTGGCGACCGGTTTGGCGGCTACTTTAGCTGCTGGCTTGGCGGCAACTTTCGCTACCGGCTTGGCTGCTACCTTGGCCGCTGGCTTGGCTGCCGCTTTGGCTGCCGGCTTTGCTGCTGCCTTGGCCGCTGGCTTGGCTGCTACCTTGGCGACGACTTTTTTCGCTGCTGGCTTGGCTGCTGGCTTCGCTACTGCTTTGGCGGCAGGTTTCGCTGCGGCTTTCGCTGCTGGCTTGGCTGCTGCTTTGGCTACCGGCTTGGCAACGGCTTTTTTCGCTGCTGGCTTGGCTGCCGCTTTTGCTGCGGGCTTGGCTGCTACCTTGGCCGCTGGCTTGGCTGCCGCTTTGACGGCTGGCTTCGCTGCTGCTTTGGCGGCCGGCTTGGCTGCTGCCTTGGCGACGACCTTTTTCGCTGCTGGCTTGGCGGCTGCCTTGGCGACCGGTTTGGCGGCAGGTTTCGCTGCGGCTTTTTTCACTGCTGGCTTGGCTGCTGGTTTTGCTGCCGCCTTGGCCGCTGGTTTTGCTGCGGCTTTGGCTGCTGGCTTGGCAACGGCTTTTTTCGCCACTGGCTTGGCTGCTGCCTTGGCGGCAGGTTTCGCTGCCACTTTCGCCGCTGGCTTGGCTGCCGGCTTAGCTGCCGGTTTTGCTGCTGCCTTGGCCGCTGGTTTTGCTGCGGCTTTTGCTACTGGCTTGGCTGCCACTTTTGCTGCCGGCTTGGCAGCCACTTTTGCTGCAGGCTTGGCTGCGGCTTTGGCGACTGGTTTGGCGGCTGGTTTCGCTGCGGCTTTGGCAGCTGGTTTAGCGGCAACCGTCTTGGCTGCGGCTGCCGGCTTCTTCGCGGCAGGAGCAGCCTTGGCGGCTGGTTTCTTTACTTCTGATTTCTTAGCGGCTGTTGCCATTTGTCTCTCCTTCATCTGAGATGAGAAATTTAAGCTACAAGATTTAAACCCGTCCGACCCACCACAGGGATAGGCCAGGCGAATTATTCATCGGCACAAACGGTCGTTTGCGCTAATGAATTCGGCACCAGCTGAACTGCTGCAACTCCTCACGTTTGCAGCACTTCAGCCATCGTCGGTGCCACCCTGCTTTATCTCGCAGCTGGTGGCAAAGTCTGAATTCGGTCATTCGTTTTCGATGCCGTGCGTTTTTTCGCTCCTCGCATCGCGCTCGCCACAACACCCATGCGTCAAATAAAAAACCGCCATGCCTGAAAAAATTCGGGCACGGCGGCAGACGAAAACGGTGTGGTTTTGTGCATATCCGTGTAAATCTGTATCCCTGTTTTGCGAGCTTTTTTCGCTACCGCGCTGGTTAAAAAACCCCGCATTCTAACGCTCGCATTTGCAATCTCATAAAGTACACGAAAACCTTGTCAATGCGCAACCGGCACGACACGTTTTCGCCCGCTTTTTTGCACGTTACGCGTGCTATCGCACAATCGCGCGGCAAATGCCGCCGCCAGCGTCTCCTGAAATGATTTTTTGGGTCCGCCATGCGTCCCTTCGCGGCAGGCGAAAATCCTGGCGCAAGCCGCGTCGCATCGCTGCATACAGCATGTATTTTTCCGCCGCCATGCAGGCGAAAAAAAAAGCGCCGTCACGATGACGGCGCTTCCTGGCGTAGCCTGAAAAACGCTTATTCCCAGTTCAGCGCACCACCGGTTTGATACTCGGTCACGCGCGTCTCGAAGAAGTTGCGTTCCTTCTTCATGTCGATCATTTCGCTCATCCACGGGAACGGATTTTCTTCCTGGGCGAACAGCGGCTCGAGGCCGATCTGCTGCGCGCGGCGGTTGGCGATGAAGCGCAGATAGCCCTTGAACATCGGTGCGTTCAGACCCAGCACGCCGCGTGGCATGGTGTCTTCCGCGTACGCGTATTCCAGCTCCACGGCTTGCATGAACAGCACTTTGATCTCTTCGCGGAATTCGGCCGTCCACAGCAGCGGATTTTCCATCTTGATCGTGTTGATCAAGTCGATGCCGAAGTTGCAGTGCATCGATTCGTCGCGCAGGATGTACTGGTACTGCTCGGCAGCGCCCATCATCTTGTTCTGGCGGCCCAGTGCCAGGATCTGCGTGAAGCCGACGTAGAAGAACAGGCCTTCCATCAGGCAGGCAAAGACGATCAGGGATTTCAGCAGCTTCTGGTCGTTTTCCACCGTGCCGGTGGTGAACGCGGGGTCGGTCAGCGTGTTGATGAACGGGATCAGGAATTCATCCTTGTCGCGGATCGACTTGACTTCGTTGTAGGCGTTGAAGATCTCGCCTTCGTCCAGGCCCAGGGATTCCACGATGTACTGGTAAGCGTGCGTGTGGATCGCTTCCTCGAACGCCTGGCGCAGCAGGTACTGGCGGCATTCCGGCGCCGTGATGTGGCGGTAGGTGCCCAGCACGATGTTGTTGGCGGCCAGCGAGTCGGCCGTCACGAAGAAGCCCAGGTTGCGCTTGACCAGGCGGCGCTCGTCGTCCGTCAGGCCGTTCGGGTTCTTCCACAGCTCGATATCGCGCTGCATGTTCACTTCCTGCGGCATCCAGTGGTTGGCGCAGCCGGCCAGGTATTTGTCCCACGCCCACTTGTACTTGAACGGCACCAGCTGGTTGACGTCCGTCTTGCCGTTGATGATGCGCTTGTCGTCGGCATTCACGCGGCGCGCCACTTGCTCGGCGTTCGCTTCGGACGGCTCGGCACCGGCCGGCAGGTTCAATTCGGTATTTCCCAATGGCGCTTGCTGCGCCGGACGCGGCACAGCTGCCGACGTGGTTTCATCATCCCAGGACAACGACATAATCTTCTTCCTTTCCATGCCGGCGAGCCGGCGATCCGCAACAGGCCCGTTGTATCGGACAATGCGGACATTAACAACATTGAATCAACCCAGCAGCGCTGGGCTGACAACTTTAAATTTTTTAAAAACCGTCGCGAGCAAGCCCGATATCGGGTCGAGTAGCGGAGCCGTACTTTAGTACGGTGAGCAACACAGAACCCGAGAGGGGGCTGCGCAGCAGGTTTTTACTGGCAGGCTTCGCATTCTTCAAAGCCGTCATCTCCCGGACGCAGGTAGCAAGCTTCGCCATCGGCGTCGTCCGCTGCAGCTGCCACCACGGGCGCCACCACGGCGGCAGCGGCTGCCGCCACGATCGCTGCCTGTGCGCTTTGCGCGCTGGCCGACATGCCGCCATCGACTGCCACGGCGTTCAGGGCACCCGTCTTGGAGGTCGATTTCTCCATGTGGGTAGCGGCGATGGTCCGCAGGTAGTAGGTGGTTTTCAGGCCACGCAGCCATGCCAGCTTGTAGGTCTCGTCGAGCTTCTTGCCCGACGCGCCAGCCATGTAAATGTTCAGCGACTGGGCCTGGTCGATCCACTTCTGGCGACGCGAAGCCGCTTCCACCAGCCAGCTTGGCGACACTTCAAAGGCGGTGGCGTAAATGTCGCGCAAGTCTTGCGGGATGCGGTCGATCTTCACCAGCGAACCGTCGAAGTACTTCAGGTCGGAGATCATGACTTCATCCCACAGGTCGCGCGCCTTCAGGTCGCGCACCAGGTAGCCGTTGATCTCGGTGAATTCGCCCGACAGGTTCGATTTCACATACAGGTTCTGGAACGTCGGCTCGATACAGGCCGATACGCCGATGATGTTCGAAATCGTCGCCGTCGGAGCGATCGCCACGCAGTTCGAGTTGCGCATGCCGAACTTGGCGATGCGTTCGCGCACCGGGGTCCAGTCCATGGCCGACGAGGAATCGACTTCCAGGTAGCCGCCGCGCTCCTCGGCCAGCAGTTTGACCGAGTCCTGCGGCAAGATGCCACGGTCCCACAGCGAACCGGCATACGATTCATAGCGGCCGCGTTCTTCGGCCAGTTCCGTCGACGCCAGGTAGGCGTAGTAGCACACCGCTTCCATCGAGGTGTCGGCAAAGCTGACGGCGGCGTCCGAGGCGAACGGGATGCGCATCATGTGCAGGCAGTCCTGGAAGCCCATCACGCCCATGCCGACCGGACGGTGGCGCATGTTCGAATTGCGCGCCTTCTCGACGGCGTAGTAATTGATGTCGATGACGTTGTCGAGCATGCGCATGGCGGTGCGCACGGTCTTGGCCAGCTTGACGTGATCGAGCTTGCCTTCCTTCATGTGCGCCGGCATGTTCACGGAACCGAGGTTGCAGACGGCGATTTCGTCAGGGCCCGTGTTCAGCGTGATTTCCGTGCACAGGTTCGAGCTGTGGACGACGCCGACGTGCGACTGCGGGCTGCGGATGTTGCAAGGATCCTTGAACGTGATCCATGGGTGGCCCGTTTCAAACAGCATCGACAGCATCTTGCGCCACAGGTCCAGCGCGGCGATCTTCTTGAACGAGCGGATTTCACCGGCAGCGGCCTTGGCTTCGTAGCCCAGGTAAGCCTTTTCAAAGGCCTTGCCGACCAGGTCGTGCAAGTCCGGCGTTTCGGATGGCGAGAACAGGGTCCACTCGCCTTTTTCCATGACGCGCTTCATGAACATGTCGGGAATCCAGTTCGCCGTGTTCATGTCGTGCGTGCGGCGGCGGTCGTCGCCCGTGTTCTTGCGCAGGTCGAGGAATTCCTCGATGTCCATGTGCCAGGTTTCCAGGTAGGCGCAGACGGCGCCCTTGCGCTTGCCGCCCTGGTTGACTGCCACGGCCGTGTCGTTGACCACTTTCAGGAATGGCACCACGCCTTGCGACTTGCCGTTGGTGCCCTTGATGTGGGCGCCCAGGGCGCGCACTGGCGTCCAGTCGTTACCCAGGCCGCCGGCGTACTTGGCCAGCAGCGCGTTATCCTTGATGGCGTCGTAGATGCCTTCCAGGTCGTCCGAGACGGTGCTCAGGTAGCACGACGACAGCTGCGAGCGCAGGGTGCCGGAGTTGAACAGGGTCGGGGTCGAGCTCATGAAGTCGAACGAGGACAGCAGATTGTAGAACTCGATGGTGCGCGCTTCGCGGTCCGCTTCGTTCAGCGACAGGCCCATGGCCACGCGCATGTAGAACGCCTGCGGCATTTCGATGCGCACGTCATGGATGTGCAGGAAGTAGCGGTCATACAGCGTTTGCAGGCCGATGTAGCCGAATTGCAAGTCGCGGTCGGCAACGATGGCCTTGGCCAGGCGTTCCAGGTCGAAACTGGCAAGTACCGGGTTCAGCAGGTCGTTGGCGATGCCCTTGGCGATATATTGCGGGAAATACGTCAGGTACTCGGCAGCAGCGGCCGCTTGCGGCACTTCCTTGCCGAACACTTCCTTGCGCACCGTGTGCAGCAGGATGCGGGCCGTGACCTGGCTGTAGGCCGGATCTTTTTCCATCAGCGCGCGCGCCGCCAGGATGGCCGACTTGTGCAGCTCTTCGACGGGCACGCCGTCGTACAGGTTCTTCACCGTTTCCGCCAGGATGGCGTCGGCATCGACGTGCTTTTCCAGGCCGGCGCAGGCGGCGTTGATCAGGTCGCGCACTTCCTGCATGTCAAGCAGGCGGCGCACGCCGTTGTCGGTGACGTTCAGCTGGGGTGCGGTCACTTGCGCGGAAGCGCCCAGCGCCTCCTTCTGCAAGCGGCGCTCTTCCATGTGCTTGGCGCGGTACAGCACGTAGGCACGCGCCACGTCGTGCTCGCCCGAACGCATCAGCGACAGTTCCACCTGGTCTTGCACGTCTTCGATATGGAAGGTGCCGCCACCCGGATGGCGGCGCACCAGCGCGGCGACGACGCCGTCGGTCAGTTGCTCCACCAGTTCGCGGACGCGTGCCGAAGCGGCGCCCTGGCCGCCGTTAACGGCCAAAAACGCCTTGGTCATGGCGATGGCGATCTTCGAAGGCTCAAATGCCACCACCGCACCGTTGCGGCGGATGATGCGATAGTCGCCCAATGCCGCGCCGCTGCTCGCCACGCTATTGGCCGCGCCTGGCGCTGGCGATACTGGCGTTGGATGGATGGAAATATCTTGTGGTGATTGCATTGAAGCTCCCGTTGTCAGCTAAAGTCAGCCTGCAGTTTTGCTGCCGCGTGTGTTGTTGAATAGAACGCCCGATGGTCAGGGTTTCTTCAGGTATTTGTTGCTAAATAGTAAATAATATACAGCCAGAAATCATACGGCCAACCTGTACAGCCCGGCTGGCGCGAAACACGATCAAGGGTGATGAAACGCCAGTTCCCGTTGCCATACCAACAAACAGGGTAGCTTTGATAATAATTCTGAAAATGTCTGTGATGGCACTACATATAGTCTTTAAATCCAAGTTATGCACTAATTGTAGTGCCCATCGAAAGGCGATGCAATAGTTTTCCGGCATCCGCCAGCGTAATTTTTTGTATTTTCATATACGATTTCGGTTGACTTTTCAGGGCACGGATGGAAAGCCCAATCCCCGCGTAGTAAGCGCTAACGCAGGCTGCCCGCGCATAGTTTCCAGCCAGCATACTTGATAAAAATGCCAGTCAAAAAACGGCCCCGGATCCGTCTTCCTCCCCGGCGCAATGTGCTCGTGGCCGCGCACCTGGGACAGTCCGTAGCGCGCCACCAGTGCCGCCGTCAGCGCCGCCAGCACATGGTATTGCCGCTGCTGGAAGGGCATATCGTCCGCGCCTTCCATTTCGACACCGATGGAATAGCCATTGCATTGCGGGCGCCCTTCGAACATGGACGCGCCGGCATGCCAGGCACGTTGATCAGTAGAAACATATTGCAACAGCGCACCATCACGCCGCACAAAAAAGTGCGCCGACACCTGCAAGCCACGCAGGTCGGCGAAAGAAGGATCGGCATTATAGTCTACCCGGCCGGTAAACAAGTCCGACACATGCGGTCCGCCAAAGTGGCCGCCCGGCAAGCTGATGTTATGGATCACCAGCAAATCGACTTGCGCACCGTCCGGGCGCGCATCGTGGTATTGGGAGTCATAGCGCAGTGCGCCGTCGCACCAGCCGTCTTCATCTATCGTCCATGCTGTCATCAAGGTAGCGCTTCCTGTATCGTCAATTTCTGCATGCGGTAACGCAGCTGGCGCACGCTCAGGCCCAGCTGGCGCGCCGCCCGTGCGCGGTGATAGCGCGCCTGCACCAGCGCCTGCATGATCATGTCGCGCTCGGCCTGGCGTAAATACATGTCCAGCGGCAAGGCGGGCGGCACGCCATATGCTGCCATGCCGGGCAGGCACAGTTGCCGCTCCGGCAAGTCCGGCGGCGCCCGCAGCGGCATGCTGCCCGCCGCGGACGGCAAGGCCAGCGCGTCGAGTGCAATCACGCCGCCGTCGGCAAAGGCCAGTGCCCGCTCCAGCAGGTTTTCCAGTTCGCGCACATTGCCGGGAAACGCATACGCGGCCAAAGCCGCCAGCACCGGCGGCGCCAGGCTCACGGCCTGGCGTGGCGCCAGACGCGCCAGAATCACCTCACATAATACCTGCAGATCGCCGCGCCGCTCGCGCAGCGGCGGCAGCGCCAGCTCGATCACATGGAGGCGGTAAAACAGATCCTGGCGAAACGTGCCGGCGGCCACGCCGCGCGCCAGGCCCTGCTGGCTGGCGCACAGGATGCGCACGTCGACGGCCTCGTCAGTACTACCGCCCAGCTTGCGCACGCGGCGCTCCTGCAGCACGCGCAACAGCTTGACCTGCATGGCCAGCGGCAGATCGTCGACTTCATCGAGCAGCAAACTGCCGCCATGGGCCGCCTGGAACAAGCCCTGGCGCTCATGCATCGCCCCCGTATAGGCGCCCTGGCGGCAGCCGAAGAATTCGGCCTCCATCAACGTTTCGGGAATCGCGCCGCAGTTGACGGCAATAAAAGGGAAACTGGCGCGCGCACCCTGCGCATGGATGGCGCGCGCCGCCAATTCCTTGCCCGTGCCCGATTCGCCGCGAATGGCCACCGGCGCGCCACAGCGGGCGATGCGGCCGATCTGCGCACGCAGCGCCTGCATGGGCAGGGAGTTGCCGCTCAGTTGAGGCGCCGGTGGCATGCCGGCGGCGGTCACGGTATGCGGGCTGAGGCTGGGACGGGACATGGGACGCGCCTTTCTGCAATGGCGGCGACGAAGCGCCTGCCGCAGATGCTACGCCGGACGCAGGCGGGACGACGTTACGATACGGATGAGCAACGCGCGCGAACTGCCGGCCGGCCCTTACAACGTGGCATGCGCGTGGCTGCAGTAATCGTGGCCCTTGGCTTGCACGTTTTCCGAGGCCGGGTAGTACACGCCGCAATGGGCGCAGCACAGCATCAGCTCTGCATCCGGCAATTCCTGTGGCCGGCCCGGCGGCGCATACGGGTTCGGCTGCTGTTGCTGCTGCGCGCGGGCGCGCTGCTGCATGCCCCGGATCTTGCTGCGGATAGCAAACAGCACCAGGAACACCAGCGCCAGCCAGAATAAAACACGTGTCATGCGTATCCTCGGTGTAAAACCACTTCCAGTACAAAACGGCTGCCGACATAGGCCAGCAGCAAGGTGGCGAAACCGGCCAGGGTAAAACTCAGGGCCGTCTTGCCGCGCCAGCCGCGGAAGCGGCGCCCTGCCAGCAGCGAGGCAAACAACAGCCACGACAGCATGGTAAACACCGACTTGTGATCCCAGGTCAAGGCCTTGCCAAATAATTGTTCGGAAAACACGATGCCCGACAGCACGGTCAAGCTGAGCAAGATAAAACCCAGGCCGATCATGCGGAACAGCAGCTTTTCCATCGTCAGCAGGGCCGGCAGCTGGTCCAGCGCGCTGCCGATGAAGCCACGGCTTTCGCTGCGCGTATGCAAACGCGATTCCTGCAGCGCCATCAGCACGGCGTGAAAGGCGGCAATCGTCAGGGTGCTATAGGCCAGCACGGCGACGGCAATATGCCAGCCGAAGACGGCCGACTTGCCTTCCATGCTGACCTGGCTGCCAGGAAAGGCCCAGGCCAGGCCGATGGCGATGACGGCGCTGGGCATGACCATGCGGCGCAGTCCATCCAGACTGAAATTACGGTTCTCTATCCAGTAGGCGCCCACCGATACCCACAGCGCGGCCGACAGCATGGCGGAAAAGCCGAAGCGCAAGGTGCCCGGCGCCATCAGGTCGAACCACAGGGTGGCGGCGTGCGCCAGCCAGGCGACGCCGGTCAGGCCGGCAATGAGCCGGGCACGGGACGAGGGAAGCACCGCGCACGCCGCGTACAACAGGGCGGCGATAAGAAAGAAATAGATCTGCATAGTTTAAGTTTACACCATAGCCGACAAGCGCGATTCAAGCGACAGCCCGGGTGACAGGCATTCCGCCGCCAGCCAATGCTGCAAGCCTGCCATGATATCGCGCCTGAGGCGCAACGGGGTAGCGCACCCTCAAGATTTCGGTATTCTTTCTACCGGCACACTTTTTCCACGGCACAACCACGTTGCCATCCTGATTAGCCAGTCCTATAATTATGTCCACATAGCAATATTCATCCACCCTAAGGCCACCGTCCCCCGCCATGCTTTCCTTCAGAAAAATTACCTGGACCTGTCTCCTGCTGGCCGCCTGCACTGTATTAAGCGGTTGCATGAAAGATGCGCCGTCCCAATCCACGTACGAGGAATATTTCCGTACCTCGATTCAAAGCTATGACCTGTACAAGGACTACTTCGAGATCGCGAAACTGGAAAAGCTCAATGGCTGGAAAGAGAACGAACAGTACGAAATCAAGGGCTCGGCCATCCTGCGCGCCAAGGTGGGCTACCTGGAACTGCTGGCCGACGTGGCCGACAAGCTCGAGACGCAGGCGAAGACGGATGGTTCCGTGGGCATGACCATGGGTCTGGGCCTGATGGCGCGCGGCATGAGCGGCGAAAACAAGGTTTTCCGCGACTTCTGGGCGCAGCAGCAGGAAAAGAAAGCGATTCCCGCGCCGCTGCTGACCCGCCAAGCGGCGATGACGGCCGAGCGCTTCGAAAACCTGCTGCAATGGTCGGACCAGATCGTACAGGACAATTACGGCGCGATCATCAACCGCCAGCTCAAGAAAGGCGATGAACTGACGCGTATCTATACACTGAGCTTCCGGCAGACGGAAAAAGGCTGGATGGGCTTTAACGCCCGCTAAGGGCGCTGCACATAAAAAACCTCAGCACCATCGCTGGCACCGAGGTTTTTTGATGGTTTTACTGATTTACTTCACATTCAAGCTCTTTTTCGCCTGCTCCAGCAAGTCCGTCTTGACCCAGTCCTTGGCCACGGGTGGCTTCGTCATGCGGCCCACGCCCGTTTTCACCATCACATCGGTGGTCACCTGGATATGCTCGGGCGAGATGTCGTACGAATACGGCGAATTGCTGATCGCGTCGTCGAAGTCATCCTTCGTGATCTGGCCGCGGAACACGACTTCGCGCACATACTTTTCCGCCGTCGCCTTGTTGTCGATAAAGGTTTTCGTCGCTTCGACGAAGCAGCGCATGAATTTTTCCGCCACCGGACGGCGTTCTTTATAGAACTTTTCCGTCATCACCATGGTACGCACGGGTTCGCCGATCGGCGTGTCGTACGGTTTCAGGATTTCCGTCCCAAAACCTTTGTTGATCGCCTGCGACGATTGCGGTTCCGACTGCATCATGGCGTCGATATTCTTGCCCATCAGCGCCTGGTTCAAGTCGGCGTAGGCCAGGAACACCAGTTGCACATCCTTGCCCTTGGTGTCGGAAGACGTCAGGCCCGCTTGCGCCAGCTCGGCCAGCAGCAGCACTTCCTGGATGCCGCCGCGCGTCACGCCCACGCGCTTGCCCTTCAGATCCTTGACGCTGGCAATCTTTTGCCCCATGCCCCCCACCAGGCGCGCGCCGCCTTTGGCAAAGCCGGCCACCACATAGATGGGCGCGCCGCCGGCACGGCCGGAAATGGCCGCTTCGGACGCCGTCGCCCCCACATCCAGTTCGCCGGCGATAATCGCCTGCATCACATCGAGGCCCTTGGCGAAGATATGCTCTTCGACCTTGATGCCGCACTTGGGCGCGATTTCCTTGATGTACGACACGGCGCCGTAGTGGGCGAATTTCAAATTACCCAGGCGCACGACTTCCTGTGCCTGGGCCTGGACGGCGCCCATGCCGAACGCCAGCATGAGGGCGGCGGCGATACTGGTCTTCAAGGTTGATTTCTGCTGCATCGGGTTCTCCTGTGGTGGGTGGTGTGTGCCCGCAGGGGCACGCGAAACACTGCCTTTATTATCAGGAGATAATACCGCGTGTTAGAGCCTGGGCAACATTTTTTTGCCGGCAGCCACGCTGCCGGCGTTGTTGCTACTGTCCGGCCAGCGCCACCACCGGGTCAAGCCCGGAAGCCTTGCGCGCCGGCATGAAGCCAAACACCAGCCCCGTCACCACGGCGCAGGCAAACGCGCCGGCGATGGCGCTCAGCGAAAAGATCACCGGCACGTCCCATAACAGCAGCAGGCCGGCCACCGTCACGCCGACCACGATGCCGGCCACGCCGCCCACCACCGACACCAGCACGGCTTCGGTGAGGAACTGGCGCAGGATGTCGCGCCGGCGCGCGCCCGTCGCCATGCGGATGCCGATTTCGCGCGTGCGCTCGCGCACCGTCATCAGCATCACGTTCATGACGCCGATGCCGCCCACCACCAGCGACACGGCAGCGATCAGGCTGAGCATCATGGTCATGTTGTCCTGCGTCCTGGCTTCGGCGGCGATCGACGCGGCCGCGTTGCTGATGCCATAGTCGCGGATGCGGTGGCGTTCGAACATGGTGGCGTCGACCTCCGCCTCCACTTCCGTCACGCGCTTGACGTCGGCCACCGCCAGGACCGTGTACGTCGGCTCGCGCTGGCCGAAGACGCGGATGCCGGCCGTGGAAAACGGCAGCAGCAGCACGTCGTCTTCGTCCTTCTCGCCCGTCAGCGCGCCCTTTGCGCTCATCACGCCGATCACCTGGAACGGCACATTGCCGATCAGGATGCTCTGCCCCACGGGGTTGGGCACGTCGGGCATCAGTTTTTCGGCCAGGTGCGCGCCCAGCACGGCCACGGTGGCCATTTCGCGCTCGTCCTCGTCGGTAAAGAAGCCGCCCTTGGCCACCGGCCAGGTCTGGATCTGCGGCAGGGCCGGCCCCGTGCCGCGCACATAGGTCTGCACGTCGAGGTTGCCGTGGCGTATCACCTTGTTGCCCGTGACATTCGGCAGCACGTGGGTGATGCCCGGCACGTCTTTCAACGCATCGAGGTCGGCCAGGGTGATGCTGCGCCCGGGGATGCGCGAACTTTCGCCGCGCGAGGCCATGTACAGCAGGTTCGAGCCGAACGCGCCCAATTGGGCCATCACTTGCTGGCGCGTGCCCAGGCCGATGGCCAGCATGACGATCACGGAAGCGACGCCGATGACAATGCCGAGCAGGGTCAATCCCGTGCGGAAGCGGTTGATCCACAGCACGCGCCAGGCGGCGCGCGCCGCGTCGAGCAATTCCGTGCCCAGCGACGCGCCCTCGTCATGCGCACCATGCGCGGCGCGCGACATGTCCAGCGGCGGCAGGGCCGTCGACGTGGCGGGGATGGCGATGGCGCCCGAGTCCGCGATGATTTCGCCATCGCTGATCTCGATCACGCGGCGCGCCTGGGCCGCCACCTTGCGGTCATGCGTAATGAGGATGATGGTGTGGCCCGCGTCGGCCAGCTCGCCCAGCAGGGCCATGACTTCGGCGCCGCTGCTGCTATCTAACGCCCCCGTCGGTTCATCGGCAAGGATGATGCGCCCGCCATTCATCAGGGCGCGCGCGATCGACACGCGCTGCTGCTGCCCGCCCGATAATTGATTCGGCCGGTGGTCGAGCCGGTCACCCAGGCCCAGGCGCTTGAGCAGCGCTTCCGAGCGGGCGTGGCGGGCCGCGGCCGGCATGCCCGCGTACAGGGCAGGCACTTCCACGTTTTCGCGCGCCGATTCGGTGGCGATCAGGTGATAACCTTGGAAGACGAAGCCGAACGCTACACGCCGCAACCATGCCAGTTCATCGGGATTCAGGCTGGCCACGTCCTGGCCGGCGAAGCGGTAGGTGCCGTCGCTGGGGCGGTCCAGGCAGCCGAGCAAATGCATCAGCGTCGATTTGCCGGAACCGGACGCCCCCACGATGGCGACGAATTCGCCGGCGCCGATGGACAAGGTCAGGCCGCGCAGCACTTCCACGGCCGGCGCGCCGTCATGGCCGCCGTAGCGCTTGCGGATGCCGGCAAGTTCAATCAGTGGCGCCGGCTGGCCAGGTTCTCCGGCTTGCCCCAGCGACCTGGCTTCGCTCATGGCACTCATAACTGGAACCTGCTGGCGCCGCTGCTGGCCGGCTGCTCGCCCGTGACCAGCAATTCACCTTCGCGCAAGCCTTGCAGCACTTCCGCGCTGAGGCGGTTGCGCACGCCCACGGTGACGGCGCGCGTATCGACCTTGCCGTCGGCATCCATCACGCGGGCCGTGAACTGCCCCGGCCTGGCGCCTTCTTCCGTCGATGGTTTCAGGGCCGGCAAGGGCACGGCCAGCACATTGTTCGCCGCTGCCGTGACAAACACTACCTGCGCCGTCATCTGCGGCATCAGTTCTCCATCAGCGTTATCCACGTCGAACAGCACGGTATATAAAATCACCTTGCTGGTCGACGGCGCCAGGGCCGTGCCGGCGGCAGAACCACCGGGTACGGGCGGCGCTGGCAGCACTTGGCGCACCTTGCCGCTCCAGCGCCGCTGGTCGCCGCCCAGCGTGGTGAAGTACACGGGCATGTCCGGGCGCACGCGGCGCACGTCCGCTTCCGACACTTCCGTCCATACCGTCATGGCCGACAGATCGGCGATGCGCAGGATGTTCGGCGTCTGGTACGTGGCGTTCAGGGTCTGCCCTTCCTTGGCATCCAGGCCCACCACCTTGCCGGCCATGGGCGCGTAGATGCGCGTATAGCCGAGGCGCGCTTCGTCCGCCTTCAGGCTGGCCTGGGTCTGGGCTATCTGCGCCTTCAGGTGGTCGATCTTGGCGCCGGCCGAGGCCAGCGTGGCTTCGGCCGTTTCCAGGTCGGCCAAAGGCGTCGAGTCGAACTTGGCCATCTGCTTCTGGCGACCATGCTGCTGGCCCGCCAGGCGGTGCTGCGCCTGCTGGTCGGCCAGTTGCGCGCGCAAGCCGGCCAGGGCGGCGCGGCCCGCATCGACCGTGGCTTGCTGCACGCTGGGGTCGATCTCGGCCAGCAACTGGCCCTTTTCCACGGCGCTGCCCGGCTGCACGTGCAGGCGCGTGATCTGGCCCGACACCTGCGCGCCCACGTCGACATAGGTTTGCGGCTGCAGGGTGCCGATGGCCGTGACACTGGACTCAATGTTGCCGCGCTTGACGGGCGCCGTGTCGAACACGGTGCTCGGGCCGCGCGTGGCCCACAGTGCGCCGGCGCCAAACAGCGCCAGCAAGACCGCGCCGCCCAGGATGCGGGTGCGGCGGGAAGGCAGGCGGGCCGCCATCAGGAAGCCGCCTTCAATACATTCAAAACATCAATCGGTGTCGCCGGGCGTGAAAAATGCATCAGTCTATCCTTGAAAATGGCGGTGATCATCACCGCAGAAAGGTCACAAGCCCTGCCAGCGCGGCGACGGCTGCCAGCAGGGAACTACGAAACAGCAAGCGGGGGGCATACGGCAGCAGCAGGGCCACCAGCAGCGCTCCCGCCCCGATGAATCCCAGCCAGGCGACCACGCCGACGGTGGCGCTCCAGCCGGCCACGCAAGGCCAGATGGCCAGCGCCAGCAGGATGGCGCCCGCCAGTTGCAGCGCGCGCCGCACGTTCGGCGCCGCGTCCCTGCCCCAGACCTGGCCATGGTGGCGGTCCATCGCCAGCGAGAGGCTGGCCATGCCCGCATACGACAGGCCCAGCGCACACAGGATGGTGTTGATCATGACTGTCCTTCCGTACTGACCTGCAGGCTGGCCGCGGGCGCAGCGTTTTCTCTGGCGGCGGCTTTTTTAAGCGGCTTTTCCTTGCGCTTGTGGACTTTCCATGCGCCCCAGGCGGCCAGCAGGCCGAAAGCCATGCTGCCCAGCTCCACGCCGGCGCTTTCCCAGTCGCCGCGCGCGACCTGCGCCACCAGGTTGTCGCCCGTGCTCAGCACATTGAGCACCGGCAGCAGCAGGCACAGGGCCGCCAGCAAGCCCAGTTGCTCGATCCACGCGCGCTTTTCCGCACGCAGGCAGGCGTGCACCAGCATCAAAAACCACACGCCGAAGAAGGCGCGCACTTCCCAGCCGGCCCGGTGCTCGAGGCCGACGGGGATCAGCCGGTTGGCCCACAGGAAGCCCACGCAGGCGATGGACAGGCCGGCAATCGCCGCCACGTTCAGGCATGCGATGACGCGATACACGCACTGCGTATAGGCGCCGAACTCGCCGCCGGACTTCTGGCGGCGCTTGACCATGAACATGATCGCGCCCGTGCCCATCATGGCCGTGCCGGCCAGGCCGCAGAAGAAGTACAGCCAGCGCATGGGCGTGCCGCCGAAACCCACCATGTGCAGGTTCGACATGACGGAGCGCGTCAGGCCCGCGCCGCCCGTGTCCGACTTGCCCGGCAGGCGCAAGGCAACCTGCTCGCCCGTGGCCAGCGCATAGCAGGCCCGGCCCGAATTGGCGCTGAGGCGCGTGAGCAGTTCCGTGTCTTCATTCCAGCCGTACATGCAGACGCGCATGGAGGCGTCGTTCGGATTGTCCAGCACCACGGCGCGGATTTCCTGGCCGATGGCCTGCTCGGCGCGCTGCGCAAACGATTCCAGCGCGGGAATGGCCAGCGGCTGGCCCGACCGCGCGGGCTTGCCCGCATCGTTCCAGTCGGCCAGAAAGGCCCGCTTGGGGTTGTCCATGCCGTATTGCGCCACCACGGGGGCCGGCACATAGTCATCGCTGAAGAAGGCCAAGCCCGTGTAGGCGATCATGAACTGGAACGGCAACGTCAGCACGGCCACCGCGTTGTGCGCGTCGAGCCACGAGCGCTGGCCCTTGGCCGGGCGGAAGGTGAAGAAATCCTTGAAGATGCGCTTGTGCGTGATGACGCCGCTCACCAGCGCCACCAGCATGATCATGGTGGTGATGCCGACGATCCATACGCCGATGCGTCCCGCGTGCAGCTCGTAGTGGAAATCGACGAAATGGTGGCCGCCGATGGTTTCCCGCTGCGTTACCTCGCGCGCATGTTCGACGATGGCGCCCGTCAGCGGATCGAGGTCCGCCGAGCCATAGCCGCCGCTGGGCTGGAACCAGTAGGCGGACAAGCCGTGGCCGGGACGCTGCACGGGCCAGATTTCCCACATGTTCGCCTGCGGATGTTCCTTGGCCATGAAGTCGAGCGCCAGTTCCAGGCGGTGCGCGCGGTCCGTGACCTTCGGCAGCGGCGGATCGTTCGCATGCGCCGCCTCTTCCAGGGCGTGTTCGGGCGTCATCCAGTGTCCGATCGGGTCGTCGAAGACGGCCAGGGTGCCGGTCAGGAAAATGGCGAACAGCAGCCAGGAAATCCACAGCCCGCTCCACGTATGCAGCCAGGCCATGGCCTGGCGCAGGCCGCCCTGCTGCGGCGTTTTGACCACTTTGTCTACCTTGACGGCGTTCATGCGGCACCTCGCGACAGCAGCATGCCGATACCGCCGCAGGCGATGGCCGGCAGCAGCATGCCGAGCCAGGCACGGCGCAGGTCTTGCACGGCAAAGACCCAGATCACGGCGCAGGTATACACGACAAAGGCGCTCAGGGTGGCCGTCAGCACGGCTTCGGCGCGCGACAGCGGCAGCACGGCCGACAGCAGCACGGCCACGCCGGACGTGAGCGCATAGCCGCCAAAGACGGCGGCGAGCACGCGCGAGAACAACAGCATATTGGCCGATTTCATCATCGCGGCGCTCCCTGTGGCATACGCCAGCTCACGCCATGACTGGCGTGGGCCAGATTCAACTGCATATTCATAAGCCATGCATCCTTCATCAAGATAGGTCATTCAAAAGTGATTATTTACAATTTGTAGTTCAAGGTCAGCATCAGGTTGCGCGGCGTGCCCACCAGGTTGCCGAAGACATCGGAGTAGATGCTCTGGTAATAGTGCTTGTCGAGCGCATTGTTGACGTTCAGGCGCAGCTCGGCGCGGCTGTCGATCTGCCACGCCGCACTCAAGCCCAGGATCGCGTAGCGGCCCTGGCGCAGGTGATAAGTGCCGTCGTTTGATTCGGTCGCGCCCTGCCCGTACACCGAGGCGCCGACGCGCCAGCCTTGCGCCGCGCCGGACAGGCGGTAGCTGGTGGCCAGCTTGAGCTGCTGGCGCGGATAGCGGCTGTTGAAATCCTTGCCGATATTGGCCGGATCACTGTCGCGCGTAAATTGCGCCTTCACATACGTAAAACCGGCCGACAGCTGCCAGTCGGGCGTCAGCGCGCCCGCCACATCCAGCTCCACGCCTTCGCTGCGCACTTCGCCCGACGCGCGCTGACAATAGCCCCAGGTGCTGCCGGGGCAGGGATTCGGGCCGGCCAGGTCGTCCACGCCGCGGTTTTGCTGGCGGATCTGGAACACGGCCGCGCTGGCATTGAGGGCGCCGCCGAAGTATTCACCCTTCACGCCCGCTTCATAGTTGGTGCCGCTGATCGGCTTCAGGGGCTGCCCATTGGCGTCGGTGGATACTTGCGGCTGGAAGATTTCGGTCCAGCTGGCGTACACGGAATGCTGCTTGTCGAGGTCATACACGACACCCGCATAAGGAGTGAATTCGCGCGCCACCGAGTAGCCGGCATCGTCCTTGTACCAGCTCACGCGCCCGCCCAGCACCAGCGACAGCGGATCGGACAGGCGCATGCGCGTGCCCGCATACACGCCGCTTTGTTCAGTGATGCTGGCCGTGCCCCACTGCGCGTAGTTGATGACGGGGCGCGCCACGCTGCCCGCATCCCAGTTGAACGGGTCGAGCACCGGCGCCGCCGCGCCCCAGCTGTACGGGGCCCAGCCGCCATAGCTGTTTTTCGACGAACGGCGATGGCTGGCGCCGAACGTCAGCTCGTGTTCGCGGCCGAACAGGCTGTAGCTGCCGCTGGCATAGGCGTCATAGCTGGTATTGGCCAGCTCGGCGCGGTAGCTTTGCGAATTGAAGCGCAGGGTGTCGCCGCGGCGGCTGATGCCGGAAAACGTCGTGTCGATTTCGGGCGTCTTGCGCGTGGCCGCCAGCTTGGCCTTCCAGCCGTTGCCAAAGCGGTGCTCCAGTTCGGCGAAAATGGTTTTATCCGTCTGGCGCCAGCCATCAAAGTCGGTACCCAGGTAAGTCGAGCGGGGCAAGTTCAAAAAGCTGCCGTCGGCGGCCGTCACCACGCCCGTGGTGACGCCGTCGTTATCGGTCTTGCGGTAGTGGGCGCCCAGGGTCAGGGTGGTATCGGGGCGCAGGTCGGCCTCGATGATGCCGTACAGCTGGTGATTGCGGCCATGCAGCACGTCAACATAGTCCTTCTTGTCCTGCAGCGTCACGACGATGCGCCCGCGCAGGGTCTTCGCTTCGTTGAGCGCGTTGGCCGCATCGGCTTCCAGGCGGTAGTTGCTCCAGCTGCCGATGCTGGCCGAGAACGACGCTTGCGGCGTGGCCGTCGGGCGCTTGCGCACCATATTGATGGCCGCGCTGGGCGTGCCGCTGCCCGTCATCAAGCCCGTGGCGCCGCGCACCACCTCGATGCGGTCGTAGATGGCCAGGTCGTCATTGTCGCCATTGAAGGTGCCGTTCGCGCCCAGGCTGGTGGGCAAGCCGTCGAACAGGATGTTGTCGACTGGAAAACCGCGTGCGCTGAAGCTGCCCGAATCGCCCGTAAAGTTGCCTTTTTGCATGACCAGGCCCGTGATCGACTGGACGGCGTCGTCCAGGGTTGTGATACCCAGGTCGTCGATCTGCTGGCGCGTCAGAACGCTGACCGACTGCGGCGTTTCGCGCAGCGACAGATTCAGCTTGGTGGCCGTATTGCTCACGCCTGTCGTGTAGGAGGCGCTGCCTTCCGTCATCGCATCGCGCCCCGCCGTGACGGACACGCCAAGCATGGTTTGCTCGGTGGCGGGGCTGGCAGGCGCAGCCTGCTGCGCCAGCGCCGGCAGGCTGGCGGCCAGGCACAGGGCTGCGGCGGCTTGCGCCAGTGGACGCAGTGCGGAGCGAGACGATGGCAAACTGACAAAATTTAAAGCGTACGACATGCAAGTTCCTGATAGTGGTGTCATGAGACGGTAGAAAACAGGCGCCCTACTCTGTAGGTGCCGCGAAAACGAAAAACGGGCAGTCCGACTGCAAATATTTTTTGCGGGGTACTACGGTGCCGGTTCGACCGTCACCCAGTAACGCGTGCGGCTGCGCACCTGCACCGGCAGCGAGTTGGGCAGCATGTTCAGGATGCGCTGGGTATCGGCCAGCGGGAATACCCCCGACAGGCGCAGCTGGGCCACTGCCGGCGCGCAGTCGATCACGCCGGGGCGGTAGCGGGCCAGGTCGGCCAGGAAGTCGCCCAGGGTCACGTCGTCGACAATCAACTGCCCGCGCGACCAGGCATCGGCATACGCGTCGATGGCGTGCGGCGCGTCCGGCGCATGGCGGGAAAACGCCACGCCACGCCCGGCCGCCAGCAGCAAGGGCGCGCCAGCGCTGTCGCGGGGGCGGATTTCAACGGCGCTTTCAAACACCTCCACGGTGCTGACGCCATCCTGCTGGCGCACGACGAAGCGCGTGCCCAGCGCGCGGACCAGGCCTTCGCGCGTGGCCACCACCAACGGCGCGGCGCTGCCGGCACCGTGGCCGCTGGTAACGAGGATTTCGCCGGCCAGCAGTTCGATCAGGCGGCGATTGTCATCGAAACGCACGTTCACGGCCGATCCCGTATTCAGGCTGAGCACACTGCCATCACCCAGCACCACCTCGCGCCGCTCGCCCGTGGCCGTGCGGTAGTCGGCACGCAGGGCGCGCACTCCATCCCAGGCGCCCGTCTGCGCGGCCAGCAAGCCGCCGCCAGCGGCCACGCCCAGCCATGCCAGCAACTGGCGCCGCTTGCCATTGACGGCTTGTTGCTGCGTGCCGGCCAGCGCCTGCGCGGCCGCACTGCGGTGCAAGCCGTTGAAGCGCTGCGACACCGCGTCGATATGCTGCCAGGCCCGTTCATGTTCCGGGTCGGCCCCGCGCCAGCGTTGCCAGGCGGCGTGCTCCGCTTCGCTGGCCTCGCCAGACATCAGCACGGTCAGCCACTCGGCCGCCTGCTGCTGCACTTCCTCGGCTATGGCCGCCGGGGCCGCGGGTTCTGCCAGCGACCTCATGCCGGCAGGGAGAAAAACACCTGGCGGTTGGCGCGCGTCAGGTATTGCTTGACCGAACTGGCCGACACATTCAGGCGCGCGGCGATCTCGGCATAGCTGAGGCCTTCCAGTTGCGCCAGCAAAAACGCCGTGCGCACGGGCGCCGGCAAGCCATCGAGGGCGGCATCGATTTCCTGCAACACTTCCAGCGCCAGCAGCCGTTGCTCGGGCGCGGGCGCCACTTCCGGCGGCAGGCAAGCCAGCGCCTGCAGATACGCGTCTTCCAGCACTTGCCGGCGGTAGCGGTGCGCCACCAAGCGCCGCGCGATGGTGGCGAGAAAAGGCCGCGCTTCGCGGATCTGCGGCGCCGTGCCATTGGTCAGCACGCTGACAAAGGTGTCTTGCGCCAGGTCCGCCGCGTCGCCCGCATTGCCCAGCTTATGCCGCAGCCAGCCCTGCAGCCAGCCGTGATGGCTGCTGTAGAGCGCGTGCAGGTCTTGTTGCTGGGCAAAATCGGCGGCCGACATGGCATCCCTTTCGGCTCAGGCGTGCGGCACCCGAGAATGTAAATAAGAATTATTCTCATTCTAACCGCGCAATGCCTTGGATGCAATCGCGGCGTTGGCAGAAATACCAACTAATTCAAAAGCCGGCCAACCGCCAGGCGCTGCAGCGCAGGACCGCCCGCCACCCGCGATGGGGTAAAATGGCGCCCATCGTCCGGCTTGCGCCGCCCACTCCCAAGCTTTTCATTGCAGGTTCATCATGCTAGATAATCTCACCCAACGGCTTGCCAAAGTCGTCAAGACCATGCGCGGCGAGGCGCGCCTGACCGAAGCGAACACCGCCGACATGCTGCGCGAAGTGCGCCTGGCGCTGCTCGAAGCCGACGTCGCCCTGCCCGCCGTGCGCGAATTCATCGCCAAAGTCAAAGAAAAAGCCATGGGCGAGGATGTCATTTCCTCGCTCACGCCAGGCCAGGCCCTGGTCGGCGTGGTGCAGCGCGAGCTGGCCGCCCTGATGGGCGCCGACCTGGGACCGGAAGCGTCGCAGATCAGCTTTGCGCAGCAACCGCCCGCCATCATCCTGATGGCCGGTTTGCAGGGTGTGGGCAAGACCACCACCGTCGGCAAGCTGGCGAAGTACCTGAAAGAAGAAAAGAAGAAGAAAGTACTGACCGTGTCGGCCGACGTGTACCGCCCTGCCGCGATCGCCCAGCTGCAATCGGTCACCGCCCAGGTGGGCGCCGACTTCTTCCCGTCCACCAGCACCGACAAGCCGGTCGATATCGCGCTGGCCGCGCTGGACTGGGCGAAAAAGCATTACCACGACGTGCTGATCATCGATACGGCCGGTCGCCTGGGTATCGACGAAGAGATGATGCGCGAAATCGCCGCCATCCACGGCGCCGTGAAACCGATCGAAACCCTGTTTGTCGTCGACGCCATGCTGGGCCAGGACGCCATCAATACGGCGAAAGCCTTCAACGATGCGCTGCCGCTGACCGGTATCGTGCTGACCAAGCTCGATGGCGACGCGCGCGGTGGTGCAGCCCTGTCGGTGCGCCACATCACGGGCAAGCCGATCAAGTTTGCCGGTGTCTCGGAAAAACTCGACGGCCTGGAAGCGTTCGACCCGACCCGCATGGCCAACCGCATCCTGGGCATGGGCGACATCCTCGCGCTGGTGGAAGAAGCGCGCAAGGGCGTCGACAGCAAGGCAGCGGCCGACCTGGCGCAAAAGATCAAGGTCGGCGGCAAGTTCGACATGAACGACTTCAAGGCGCAACTGGGCCAGATGAAAAAAATGGGCGGCATGGCCAACCTGATGGACAAGCTGCCGGCCCAGTTCCAGCAGGCGGCGGGCGGCAAGAACATGGATCAAGCCGATAAACAGGTGCGCCGCATGTGCGGCATCATCGACTCGATGACGCCGCAGGAGCGCGCCAAGCCTGAACTGATCAAGGCCACGCGCAAGCGCCGCATCGCCGCCGGCGCCGGCGTGCAAGTGCAGGAAGTGAACCGCATGCTGACGCAATTCGAGCAAATGCAGACGATGATGAAGAAATTGTCGGGCGGCGGCATGATGAAGATGATGCGTTCCATGAAGGGCATGATGCCTGGCATGAGGTAGTGGAAGGCTTCAAAATCCGCTGCGCGGGGCGCCTTGCGGCCGGCGATGCTCACCGTACTAAAGTACGGTTGCGCTTCTCGGCCACAAATCATCCCCGCTCGCTGTGATTTTGAAGGTCTTTTTTACGCCGCGTATCCAAGCGCAATACGCTGAAAACACTGTTATAAAATAATGCCGGATTGCATTTTCATGTGTCCGGCATCACTCTTCCCTCCCCCTGCAGTGCCCCTCCCCGCATAGCCAGCAAGCATGCCATTTACGGGCAAAAACGCCGTTCTGCGTCCCCAAGCGGTGCGCCCGGGCGACAGCGTCGCCATTTCCCTGCTTTTTCCTCGTGAAAACGTGAAAAACACTTGCATACAAGGTAAATCCACACCAATATTAGCCGTGCGATTAATTGCGCAATTTCCCATGTGTTTGTTAAGGAGGCTCGAAGATGGCAACAGCCAAAAAAACCCCAGTAGCAGCGCCAGCCAAAGCAGCAGCAGCCAAGCCTGCAGCCGCCAAAAAAGCAGCACCCGCAGCCAAAGCAGCAGCTAAACCAGCAGCGGTGAAGAAAGCGGCAGCACCGGCAACACCACGCAAGCCAAACGCAGCATTCATGAAAGCAATGACGCCATCGAAAGAGTTGGCCGCCGTTGTTGGCGCAGCACCACTGCCGCGCACGGAAGTGACCAAAAAGGTATGGGATTACATCAAGAAACTCGATCTGCAAGATCCGGCCAACCGCCGCATGATCAATGCGGACGACAAGCTGAAAGCTGTTTTCGGCGGCAAAGCCCAAGTCTCCATGTTTGAAATGACGAAACTGATCTCCGATCATTTGAAATAATCAGATACGCGCCGGCCCAACACCGAGCGAGTGCCCCGCAGCTGATTCAGCGAGCGGGGCATTTTTTTGGCTGCAAACGCCAACAATGTTGTCGGATTACGGTCTTGCCGACCTACGTCCGACCTACCCTGCCGGCTTGAACTCCCACTGGCTCCAAGCCGCCCTGACCGCATTCGGATACTCGGCCCGCCCCCGGCTGCCGTTATACCGCCCCAGCGCCAGGTACAAATCCCCGCGTTCCATATCCAGGTACATGCGCAAGATCGCGCAGCCATAGCGCAAATTCGTTTGCATGTGGAATAACTTGCTGCGGTCGCTGTCGCCGATGATGCCCGTCCAGAACGGCATCACCTGCATGTAGCCGCGTGCGCCAGCCAGTGAGACGGCATATTTGCGGTAGGCCGACTCCACCTGAATCAGGCCCAGCACCAGGGCCGGCTCCAGGCCCGCGCGGCGCGCTTCATACCAGACGGTTTCCAAAAATTCCGTGCGCAGCTGTGCGTCCGGCAGCTTGCGCTGCAGGCGTTGCGACATCTGCGCCAGCCATTGCTGGTAGCGCTGCAGTTCGATGGGGGTGGAAAATTTGGGTTGCGGCGGGCGTTCGTCGCGGATCGCGTGCGACAGGGCCAGGCGGACGGAGTCGGCCAGCGCCTCCTCTTTCTGGTTGCCGGCCTGCGCCGGGAAAACGCAGGCCAGGCCGGCGGCCAGCGCGAGTGCGCCAGCCGCCTTGCTTACGGATAAGCGCTTCACTGCGCCATTTTGCCCTGGATGAAGGCGACGATCTCGTCCGGCGCCACACCAGTGGCTTCCGCGTCGCGGCGGCCCTGGTATTCCAGCTTGCCTTCTTTCAAGCCCCGTTCGCCGATGACGATGCGGTGCGGCACGCCAATCAGTTCCCAGTCAGCAAACATGGCGCCAGGGCGCAAGCCACGGTCGTCGACGATGACATCCACGCCAGCGCCTTGCAGGGCCGCGTACAGCTTCTCCGTCTCTTCCTTGACCAGTTCGCTGCGGTCCATGCCCATCGGGCACAGCACGACTTCAAACGGCGCGATCGAGGCGGGCCAGATGATGCCCTTGTCATCGAAGTTCTGTTCGATGGCGGCGCCCAGGATGCGCGTCACGCCGATGCCGTAGCAACCCATCTGCAGCGGCGCAGGCTTGCCGTTTTCGTCGAGGAAGGTGGCTTTCATGCTTTCCGAGTACGCCGTACCCAGCTGGAACACGTGGCCCACTTCGATGCCGCGCTCAATCGCCAACGCACCCTGGCCATCCGGCGACGCGTCGCCGGCGACGACATTGCGCAAGTCGGCCACGATGGCTGGCTCGGCCACGTCGCGGCCCCAGTTGGCGCCCGTGTAATGGAAACCGGCGTCATTCGCGCCGCAGACGAAGTCGCTCATGTGGGCGACCGTGCGGTCCGCCACCACAGTGACGGCTGCTTTGGTGCCGATCGGGCCCAGGTAGCCAGGAATGGTGCCGTAGACTTCCAGGATTTCCGCTTCCGTCGAAAAACGATAACCGGCCAGGCCGGTAACCTTGCCCACCTTGATCTCGTTCAATTCATGGTCGCCGCGCAGCAGCAGCATGAAATGCTGTTGCGTGATTTTCTCGTCCTTGCCCGTGGTGTCCACCGTCAGGGCGATGGTTTTCACGGTTTGCAACAGCTCCAGGCCCAGCAAGGCGGCCACGGTTTCGCACTTGACGGTATCCGGCGTGGCCGTTTTCGTCAGTGCCTGGGCTGCGGCCGGGCGCTCGCCCGCTGGCGGCAGCGCTTCGGCCGCTTCCATGTTGGCCGCGTAGTCGGACGTCGGGCAGTACACGAGCGCGTCTTCCCCCGTGTGGGCGATGACGTGGAATTCATGCGAACCGGAACCGCCGATGGCGCCGTTGTCGGCGGCCACGGCGCGGAATTTCAGGCCGAAACGCGTGAAGATGCGCGTGTAGGCGTCAAACATGACCTTGTACGACGCTTGCATGCCGGCCAGGTCGCGGTCGAACGAGTACGCGTCCTTCATGGTGAATTCGCGGCCGCGCATCAGGCCGAAGCGGGGACGGCGCTCGTCGCGGAACTTGGTCTGGATATGATAGAAGTTCAGCGGCAGCTGGCGGTAGGACTTGATTTCCGTGCGCACGACGTCGGTGATGACTTCTTCCGACGTGGGCTGGATCGCGTATTCGCGGCCGTGGCGGTCTTTCACGCGCATCAGTTCATCGCCCATCTTGGTCCAGCGGCCCGTCTCCTGCCACAGTTCGGCCGGCTGCACGAGCGGCATCAGCAGTTCGATACCGGCGGCTTTGTTCATCTCGTCACGGATGATGGCTTCCACCTTGCGGATCACGCGCAAGCCCATCGGCATGTAGGTATAGATGCCGGAACCGAGGCGTTTGATCATGCCTGCACGCATCATCAATTGGTGGCTGACGATTTCCGCGTCAGAAGGTGCATCTTTAAGTGTGGAAATAAAAAAACGGGAGGCGCGCATAACGGTGAATTCTTTTTAAAAAGAGAGGGTTATAATCAACCTAATTTTAAAGGATTAGCTGGCTGATGCGTCCATACTTTACACAAATGCGCTCAATTGGTGCGATTCCGGCGCTTTTCGCACCCCGAAAAGGTCACCGGCTTGCGAAGTTGTGGGTAATTATGTAAAAAAGGACGCTCGGTCGCAGAAAGTTTGAGGTGCATTATGCTCGACCGTGAAGGGTTTCGGCCCAACGTCGGCATCATCCTGCTAAACGCCCAGAACGAGGTGTGGTGGGGCAAGCGGGTGCGCGAGCACTCATGGCAGTTTCCACAAGGCGGTATCAAATATGGCGAAACACCGGAACAAGCCATGTTTCGCGAACTTGAAGAGGAAATCGGACTCAGACAGGAACACGTCAAAATTGTCGGCCGCACCCGCGACTGGCTGCGCTATGAAGTGCCAGACCACTTCATCAAGCGCGAGATTCGCGGCCATTACCGTGGCCAGAAGCAGATTTGGTTTCTGCTGAGAATGTGCGCGCGCGATAACGACGTCAATCTGCGCCTGACCGACCATCCCGAGTTCGACGCCTGGCGCTGGCATGAATATTGGGTCCCGCTCGATGTCGTCATTGAATTTAAACGCGATGTGTACCAGCGCGCCTTGCAGGAGCTGTCCCGCTTCCTGACCTGGCCCGCGCATGGCAACGCACAGCAAGCGCAGCGCCACACCTCGCGCTATCTGCGCCAACCCCATGCGCCACGCGCGCAGGACGGTGCGGCACTGGCCAAGCCTTGCGACGGCATTGCCGCCGAAGGGTGTACACCGGAGCTGATCTTGCCGGGCAAGGGGTAGTCCACCGCAATGAACGCACGACCCACGCAAAAGGGGCAGCCTGACCAGGCTGCCCCTTTTTACATGCTGACAGGAAACTTTCCTGCCGATGAGGCTGACTTAGTTTGCCGCAGGCGCAGCAACGGGAACATCCAGCGTAATCGCCTTCAGACCCAAGATATTGCTGCTGTAGTGGCGGATCTTATTGGCCAGGGCCGGGTCATTGTTCAGCTTTTGACCGTACGACGGCACCATTTCCACCATCTTCGCTTGCCATTCCGGCGTCGCCAGACGGCTCTTGAATGCCGTTTGCAGCACCTTGATCATGATCGGCGGCGCGGTCGAGGCCCCAGGCGAGGCGCCCAGCAGGGCCACGATGCTGCCATCGGCGGCGCCGACGACTTCCGTGCCGAACTGCAGCAAGCCGCCTTTGACCGGGTCATCCTTGACGATCTGCACGCGCTGGCCCGCGTTTTGCAGGGTCCAGTCTTCCATCTTGGCGTTCGGCAAGTATTCGCGCAGGGTCTTCAAGCGGTCTTCCGGGGTGTTCATGACTTGCTCGACCAGGTATTTCGTCAGCGGAATATTGTCATAGCCGGCTTGCAGCATCGGCTTCACATTGCCCGTGCCGATCGAGGCAGGCAGGTCGGTCCAGGAACCGTTTTTCAGGAACTTCGTCGAGAAGGTGGCAAACGGGCCAAACAGCAGGGCTTTCTTGCCATCGATGATGCGCGTATCGAGATGCGGCACGGACATCGGCGGCGAACCGACGGATGCCTTGCCGTAGACCTTGGCCGCATGCGCCGCCACCAGTTCCGGATTGGTGGTGACCAGCCACTGGCCGCCCACCGGCACGCCGCCGTAGCCCTTGGCTTCCGGGATGCCCGATTTTTCCAGCAGCGGCAGCGAACCGCCACCGGCGCCGATGAAGACGAACTTGGCGCGCATGGTCTTTTCCTTGCCGCTGTTCAAGTCTTTCACCGTCACGTTCCACACGCCATCGGCGCCGCGCTGGATGTTTTCCACCTGGTGGCGCAGGTGCAGGACCATGCCATGGCTGTCCGTCAGGTAGCTCACCAGACCGCGCGTGAGGTTGCCGAAATTGACGTCGGTACCGATGTCCATGCGCGTCGCCGCCACTTTCTGGCCCTGGTCGCGCCCTTGCATGACCAGCGGCGCCCATTGCGCGATCTGCGCCGGATCTTCCGAGAACAGCATGCCCTTGAACAGGTTTTCCTTTTGCAGCGCGGCGTAGCGCTTCTTCAAAAAGGCAATATTGTCGTCACCCCACACAAAGGCCATGTGCGGCACATTGTTGATGAAGGTTTGCGGTGCGCCCAGGTGCTTGTTGGCTACCTGATAAGCCCAGAATTGCTTGGAAATTTCGAATTGCTCGTTGATGGCAACGGCTTTCTTCGTCTCGATGCTGCCATCGGCCGCTTCCGGCGTGTAGTTCAGCTCGGCAAATGCCGAGTGGCCCGTGCCCGCGTTGTTCATCGCGTCCGAGCTTTCGGCGGCGACAGAATCGAGGCGCTCGACCATTTCCAGCGTCAGCGAGGGATCGAGTTCCTTGAGCATGCTGCCCAGGGTGGCGCTCATGGTGCCGGCGCCGATCAGCAGCACGTCGACCGGTTTTTCAGACGAGGCCGGAGGGGTCTTGTCACATGCCGCCAGGATCAGGCACGACATCAAAAGTAATAGCGATTTACGCATTCGTAACTCCGTTTATGAATACTGAAGGATGATTCTTGCGCGCCACCGTGGCGCCACCATCGCTGTATGAAATGAAAACAGTTGGCCAACCGGAACGCCAGGGCGGCCGGACAGCGCAATGTCGATGGTGATAGGCATGCTGCCGCGCTCCGGGATACGCCAGGAGCGAGATCTGGTGGCAAAAGTGCGGGCAATGGAAGCACGGAGTGGCAACAAAATCGCCGTCATGTCCAGAGCAAATATCAAGAGCGGCGATTTTATCACCGTTATTTGGCACCGCCAGCCTGCGGCGGTAGTGGATAATACTTACTGTAGGGTATTAAATTGCGGTGACTATCGGGTCACGAAAGCGGGCGCCAGACGGCAAAAAGGGCATCCCCGATGCCCTTGGTTGATGTACGCGGTACAATGCCGGCTGCCCTTTAGCCATAGTCCTTCAGCCATGTTCAACCCCTCTTCCGACGATGTGCGCCGCTTCTTTTGCGACACTTTGCGCAAGCACCGCGCCCATGAGATCCTCACGCCGATGGAAGCCATCGCGCTCGACTGGATCCTCGAACATCCCGAGTATGAAAACGAGCTCTCCGACGTCGAAGCGGCACTGGCGCGCGACTATTCCGTCGAAGGGGGGCAGGCCAATCCTTTCCTGCACCTGTCCATGCATCTGTCGATCACGGAGCAGGTACAGGTGGACCAGCCGCGCGGCATCCGCCCGGCCGTGCAGCAACTCACGCAGCGCCTCGATTCGGCCCATGCCGCCCAGCACGAAGTGATGGAATGCCTGGGCCAGATGATCTGGGCTTCGCAGCGCTCGGGCTTGCCACCGGACACGGACGCGTATATCGACTGCGTGCGCCGCCGCTAAGCTGGCTACACCGCCTGTGGCTGCGGTACAGCTGCCTTCGGCGCCTTGCCCATCAACCCCAGCACCACCTGCAGCGCCATGGCCACCGCGCCGACGATGAACACCACGTCGCCGAAGGTACGTATCCAGCGCAGGTTCTGCAACAGCGGCTGCTGCATGAATGCCTCGCTGCGTGCATACCACAGGCCTTCCGTCACGCTGGCGTGGAACTGGATGATGCCGATCGGCAGCAAGCTGGTAAACAGCATCAGCACCAGGCCTGCGTTGAGGCCCCAGAACGCCGTCTTCATCAACGCCGGGCTGAAGCGGTAGTCGGGCCGCAAATAGCGCAGCACCAGCAAGGTAAAGCCCAGCGCCAGGAAGCCGTACACGCCGAACAGCGCGGCATGCGCATGCGTCGCGGTGGTGTTGAGTCCCTGGATGTAATACAGCGCCACGGGCGGGTTGATCATGAAACCGAAGACACCGGCGCCCAGCATGTTCCAGAAGGCGACGGCGACAAAGCACATCATCGGCCAGCGCAACTGCTCCATCCACGGCGCGCGCGCTTTCAGGCGCCAGTTCTCCCAGGCCTCGTGGCCCAGCACGATCAGCGGCACCACTTCGAGCGCGCTGAAGCTCGCGCCGATGGCCATCACGGGCGTGGTGGTGCCGGAAAAGTACAGATGGTGGAAGGTGCCGGGTATGCCACCGAGCATGAACAGCGAGGCCGACGCCAGGCTGGCCGTCGTGGCCATGCGTACCGACACCAGGCCCAGGGTCGAGAAGATGAAGGCCAGCGCTGTGGTGGCGAACACTTCAAAGAAGCCTTCCACCCACAGGTGCACCACCCACCAGCGCCAGTATTCCATCACCGACAGGTGCGTGCGTTCGCCGTAGAACAGGCCGGCGCCATAGAACAGGCCGATGGCGCCCACGGACGCGGTCAGCAGCGCCAGCAGGTTCCTGTCGCCGCCCGGCTGGCGCAGGGCCGGCACGACGCCGCGCAGCATCAGCACGAGCCATAGCAAGATACCGACAAACTTGCCGATCTGCCACAAACGTCCCAGGTCCACATATTCATAGCCCTGGTGGCCGAGCCAGAAATTCCACTCGGGCGGCATGATTTGCGCAATCGCCAGGTAATTGCCGATAAACGAGCCGACGACGACAGCGACCAGGGCCCAGAACAGCACGTCGACGCCCAAACGCTGCCACTTCGGATCCTTGCCGCCATTGATCAGGGGCGCGAGGAACAGGCCGGCAGCGAGGAAGCCCGTGGCGATCCAGAACAGCGCGGCCTGGATATGCCAGGTGCGCGTGAGCGCATACGGGAACCAGCGCGATACGTCGATGCCGTAGAACTGCTGCCCTTCCACCGTGTAGTGCGCCGTGAAGCCGCCGATGAAGACCTGGAAGATGAACAGCGCCACCACCAGGAACAGATATTTCCCCAGTCCCCGCTGCGAGGGCGTCAGCGCAAACGTCGTCAGGGGATCGCGCGCGCCGGGCATCGGCAGCGCTTCGTCATGGTCTCGCAAAAAGGCCCAGCCCCAGACGAGGAAGCCCACGCCGGCCAGCAGCACCACCACGCTGGCGACCGACCAGACCAGGTTTTCGCCGCTGGGCTGGTTGCCGATCAGCGGTTCATGCGGCCAGTTGTTCGTATAGGTCACTTTCTGGCCCGGACGTTCGGTAGCGGCGGCCCACGCCGTCCAGAAGAAGAACTGCGTCATCTGCGCGCGCCGCTCGGCGCTGGGCAGGGTGTTTTCCTTCATGGCGAAATGCTCGCGGCTGGCGTGCAGCGCAGGCGCGTCGGAAAACAGCTGGTCGTAATAGTGCGCCGTATTGGCGATGGCTTGCACGCGGCGCGGCGACAGGTGCAGTACTTGCTCTTCATCGACCCGGTTGCCGCGGTATTCCATCTTGAGCGCTTCGCGCAGCGCTGCCTGCGCGGGGCCGTCGAGCGCCGCGTACGCCTTGCCATGCTGCTCTTGCGCGGCCAGTTCCAGCCAGGCCGTCAGTTCGCGGTGCAGCCAGTCGGCCGTCCAGTCGGGCGCCTGGTAGGCGCCGTGCCCCCAGATGGAGCCCAGCTGCATGCCGCCCACGGATTGCCAGGCCGTCTGGCCGTCGAGGATGCCCTCGCGGTCGAACAGTTGCCGGCCATCTTGCGCCAGCACTTGCGCGGGTATGGGCGGGGCCTGCCGGTAGACTTCCGTGCCGTAGTAGCCGAGCAGCGAAAACGTCACGATCAGCACACCGATCAGGGTGAACCAGAGTTTTTTATAGGGACCCATGGGTCTTTCCTTTGTCAGTGCACCACGGCCGGCGCAAAGCGCTCGAACAGGATATTGTTTTCAGTATGGATGTGTGCCATCAGGTCTGCACGGAAGGTGCGCAAGCCCGTGTACAGCGCGCGCCAGGTGGTGCAGGCGCCGGCCGGCGCGGTGATATCGTTCGTCATCGCCTCCATCGCGCGCAGGGCCACGCCATGGTCGTCGTGCTCCATGCGCATCACGTTGATGGGCGCGCCGGCCCGCGGGCCCTGGCCGCGCACGATCATCGGGAACAGCACGTCTTCTTCCTTGCGCATATGGCTTTCCAGCTCCTGCGCCATGGCCGACAGGTGTTCCGCCAGCCCGTGCGGACAGTCGGCGCGGTCGCCATGCACCTGCTCGACTTTGCGCGCCAGGCGTATCAGCTCGGGCAACTGCTCGCGGTGCACGGTGTGGTAGCGCGCCAGGATGTGTTCCACCAGCTCGGTGGCCGAGGCGTCCTGCCAGTCACGCTCGCCGCTGGTATCTGCGCGCTCTGCCAGCAGCCGCAGTTCCTCGACGATGGGCGCCGTGTCCACGCCGGCCGCTTCGGCCGCCGCGCGCAGGGTCTTGTTGCCGCCGCAGCAGAAATCCAGGCGGTGCGCATCGAACAGGCGCGTGGCGCCAGGGATGCGGCGGGCCAGCTGGCCCAGGGATAACTCGATCATTTCCATAACAGTTCCTTGAGGATGAATAGGTGGATTTATTGCACGGCGCCTGCGTGATAGACGCCCGGCACGGGTTCGCCCGTCACTTCCAGCACGCCCACGGCGCCCTTGCCGGCGCGCGACAAGGCATGGTCGACCAGCAGATAGCTGCCCGGGTGCTGTACCTTGAGTTCGACGATGGTCGCGCCGCCAGGCGCCACGAGGGTGGTTTGCACATCGTGTTTCGCGCTGCTGATCGAGCCTTCGCTATACACCTTGTCGAAGATCTCGCCGATGATGTGGAAGGACGAAATCTTGTTCGGGCCACCGACGCCGAAATAGATGCGCACCGTTTCGCCGACTTTCGCCTGCAATTTATGCGTCTTGCTCAGGGCGCCCACTTCGCCATTGAAGACGTAGTAGTCGGGCAGCTCATTGGCCATTTTTTCCAGGTTCGGTTCCTGGTGCACGGGCGCGCCGTGCGGACGTCCCGTATACATCTCGCCCTGCATCACGTAATACTCGCGGTCCACCTTCGACAGGCCGCCTTCCGGTTCGACCAGGATCATGCCGTACATGCCGGCCGCGATATGCTGCGGCACCAGCGGCGTGGCGCAGTGGTAGACGAACAGCCCCGGATTGAGCGCCTTGAAGGTGACGGTCTTTTCCTGCCCCGGCGCGACCTGCGTGTGCTGTCCGCCGCCATGGCCGCCCGTCACGGCGTGCAAGTCGATCGAGTGGATCATCTTGCTGTCCTTCGCATTGAACAGGGTCAGCTCCACCGTGTCGCCCACCTTCGCGCGCAGCATCGGGCCGGGCACTTGCCGGTTGAAGGTCCAGTACGTAAAAGTGGTGCCGTCATCGAGCTTGCCCGGCAATTCCACCGTCTCCATGCGGTACTTGAGCAGCTGCGGCGCGCGCGCGCCGATGGCGGCCGGTACCTGCGCCGGATTGGCCGCCACGCTGACGGCGGACGGATCGGGGCCGCGCATCGGCGACGGCGCGGGCGTGTACAGGGCCAGCGCGGCGGCCTGGCTGGACTCGCTGCCAGCGCTGGCGGCGGCAGCCTTCGGCGCCACGGCTTCGGCCAGCGACGTGCCGGTCACTTCCAGCTTGCCTTCCATGCCGATCTGGCGGTGGCCGGGGATCGAGCAGTAATAGGTGAACGTGCCGGCGCGCGTGACCTTGAAGCGCACGCTGGTGCTGCCGCTATTGGCGCTGAATTTGGCGGATGCCACGTTGAGTTCAGGGATCAGCAGGTCATGCTCGGCGCCTTCGCCGCTTTTCAGCACCAGTTCCACCGTGTCGCCCACCTTGGCCGCCAGCACGGGGTTGACCTGGCCTTTGGCGTCGATGAAGACCATCTTGCCGTCGACGATATTGGTTTGCAGTTCATAGCGCTTGAGCGTCGCTGCAGCAGAGGGTTGGCTGGCAGTGGCGGCGGCGCTGGCCGGCAGGCTCGCCTGGGCTTGCACGGACAGGGGCATGGCCAGGACACAGACGGCGGCGGCAATGGCGCGGAGGGAGGGAGTCGTTTTCATCAAGCTTTCCTTGGTCTTGTATGCCGGTTCGGCACCCTTACCTAGGCAAACCGTGTGCCAGGAAAAACTTGTTTTAAATCAACGATTTGAAAAATGCAGGGTCGGCATGACCCTGTTTAAGCAGGGTTCGTTGTACCCTGCATGGTACTTATGACCACCACTGCCATCCACCTGCTGCTACTCACCGACCTGGTCGCCGACCTGCCCGTGGCCGTGCGCCTGCAGCGCCTGGTGGGCAGCCTGCGCGCGCACTTCGGCTGCGAGGCCGTGGCCTTGCTGAAAATCGACGGCGAGCACCTGCGCCCCGTGGCGATGGCCGGCCTGGCCAGCGACGCGCTGGGACGCCGCTTCGCCGTCGCCGACCACCCGCGCCTGGCCGCCATCCTGCAGCGGCGCGGCGTGCTGTGCTTCCATCACGACAGCTCCCTGCCCGATCCCTACGATGGCCTGATCGCCGAGCGGGCCGGCGAGCCGCTGCCCGTGCACGACTGCATGGGCATGGCGCTCGACCTGGAAGGCGAACGCTGGGGCGTGATCACGCTCGATGCGCTGCAGGTGGGTACCTTCGACGCGCGCGCGCAGCGCGACCTGGGCGAGCTGGCCTGCGCCATCGAGGCGGCCGTGCGCGTGACCCGCCTGGAGACGGAAATCCGCGCCCTGCGCCTGTCGGGCGGCGCCATGCAGGCCGATGCGCAGGCGCCGCGCGAGGAACACGACTTCGTCGGCCAGAGCGGCGCCATCATGCAGCTGCTGCACGAATTGCAGGTGGTGGCCGAATCGGACCTGCCCGTGCTGCTGCTGGGAGAGACGGGCGTGGGCAAGGAACTGTGCGCGCATCGCCTGCACCGCTTGTCGCGCCGCGCCGGCAAGCCCCTGATCCACGTCAATTGCGCGGCCTTGCCCGAGTCCCTGGCCGAAAGCGAATTGTTCGGCCATGTGCGCGGTGCGTTTTCCGGTGCCGTCAGCGACCGGCCTGGCCGCTTCGAGGCGGCCGAAGGGGGCACCTTGTTTCTCGATGAAGTGGGAGAGTTGCCGCTGTCGATACAGGCCAAGCTGCTGCGCACCCTGCAAAATGGCGAAATCCAGCGCCTGGGCGCGGACCGGCCACGGCGGGTCAACGTGCGCGTGATCGCCGCCACCAACCGCAGCCTGCGCGAGCATGTGCGCGACGGCACGTTCCGCGCCGACCTGTATCACCGTTTATCCGTGTATCCCGTGCCGATTCCGCCGCTGCGCGAGCGGGGCAATGACGTGCTGCTGCTGGCCGGTGGTTTCCTGGAACTGAACCGCGCGCGCCTGGGCCTGCGCAGCCTGCGCCTGTCCGCCGCGGCCGAAAACGCGCTGTGCCACTACCGCTGGCCGGGCAATGTGCGCGAACTGGAACATGTGATCAGCCGGGCCGCGCTGAAAGCGGTGATCCGCGGCGCGAACCGCAAGGACATCGTGACCCTGGAAACGGATATGCTCGACCTCGATGCGCTGGAAGCGCCGGCCGGCACGGATACGCTGCCGCCAGTGCCAGGCGCCTGCGGCACGCCGGCGGCGCCGCTGCTGTCGATGCATCAGATCGTCGAAGCGAGCCAGCGCCAGGCCATCCGGCAAGCGCTGGCCCTGCATCACGATAACTGGGCCGCTGCGGCGCGTCAGCTGGGACTGGACGCCAGCAATTTGCACAAGCTGGCGCGCCGCGTCGGCCTGAAAGCCTGAGCCGGGCTAAAAATCAGCGGTGGATCACCAAGGTGGTCGGCAGGCTGTGCAGGTAGGCGGCCAGGTCCTTGATGTCCTGGTTGCTCAGCGGTTTCACCTGGCCCGTCATGATGGCGTTGTTGCGGCCATTGGCCTTGTCGCCCCGTTTATACGCCGTCAAGGCGTGTTCCAGGTAATCCTTGTGCTGGCCCGCCAGTTTCGGGTACGACGGGTCGATGGGCGAACCATAATCCTTGCCGTGGCAGGTGGCGCAGCTGTATTTTTCGGCCAGGGCCTTGCCCGTATTGATATTGCCGGCGGCGCTGGCGCCGAACGAGACGGTGGCGCAAACGAGGGCGGCGAGTAGTGTTTTCATCTGGCTGGTCCTCAGTTCGGCTTGGCTTGTTGCGCATAATACGCGGCGACATCGGCGATATCCTGGTCCGACAGGCTGCTGGCGATGCCCTTCATGCTGGGGTGCTTGCGATCGCCCTTCTTGTAGGCTTGCAGCGCATTTTCGATATATTTTGCCGGCTGGCCACCGATCATCGGCACCTGGAACACTTCGGGGAAGGTCGCCTTGTAACCGGGGATGCCGTGGCAACCGATACACATTTCCACCTTGGCAGGGGCTGCCTTGGCGTTTCCTACAATGTCAGCCGCTGTGACGGCATTTGCTATGCCGGCAAGCACGAGAAGTGCAAATATTTTTTTCATAGTGGCAATGTGAACAAAGGTAATCGGAGAAACGCCAGAGCTGGTTTTTATTGATCTTATGTGTTGACAATTAAGGTTGACAATTAATCTGCTGCTTGCCGATTCTAGCCAAGATATTCTTGCAAGTCCACCTATAAAACCCGCATTGTAGGCGGGCAGGCACAGGCCGTGTGCGTGGCGGTGCGCCACAGTTCTGTTTATACTCACCCTTTCTCCACTTTGGCAGACCGCTCATGCAAGCACAGCACCCCCAGCAAGGCCAACGCTTCGAAGGTTCCGACAGCTATGTCGCCACCGCCGACCTGAAACTGGCCGTGAACGCGGCGCTGACCCTGCAGCGCCCACTGCTGATCAAGGGCGAACCGGGCACGGGCAAGACCATGCTGGCCGAGGAAGTGGCGGCCGCGCTGAACATGCCGCTGATGCAATGGCATATCAAATCGACCACCAAGGCGCAGCAAGGCCTGTACGAATACGACGCCGTGTCGCGCCTGCGCGATTCGCAGCTGGGCGACGAACGCGTGCGCGACATCCAGAATTACATCGTCAAGGGCGTGCTGTGGCAGGCCTTCACGGCGCCCGAACCGGTGGTGCTCTTGATCGATGAAATCGACAAGGCCGACATCGAATTCCCGAACGACCTGCTGCGCGAACTCGATCGCATGGAATTCTATGTCTACGAGACGCGCGAAATGGTCACGGCGCGCCACCGTCCGCTGGTCATCATCACCTCGAACAACGAGAAGGAATTGCCGGATGCCTTTTTGCGCCGCTGCTTCTTCCATTACATCAAATTCCCGGACAAGGACACGATGGAGCAGATCGTCGCCGTCCACTACCCGCACCTGAAACAGGAATTGCTGGCCCAGGCGCTGCAAACCTTCTATGAAGTGCGCGACGTGCCGGGACTGAAGAAAAAGCCGTCGACCTCGGAATTTCTCGACTGGCTCAAGCTCCTGCTGGCCGAAGACATCCCTGCCGAGGCGCTGCGCAGCAAGGATAATAAAGCCGTGGTGCCGCCGCTGCACGGTGCCCTGCTGAAAAACGAGCAGGACGTGCACCTGTTCGAGCGCCTGATGTTCATGTCGCGCACCAACCGCTAAGGAGCGCCGGTGAACGACATCAGCCCGGACAAGGTCTTCGTGCCCCTGGAATTGCACGGCATCCGCCTCGAAGCGCTGGCGCCGCACCATGCGGCTGGCCTGCGCGCGGCGGCCACGGATGGCGAACTGTGGAATCTGCGCGTCACTTCCGTGCCGGAACCGGAGCAGGTGGACCAGTATATTTTCAAGGGCATCGAGATGCGCCCCGCGCGCTTCGCCTTTGCCGTCATCGACGTGGCCAGCGGCGAGGTGCTCGGCACCACCAGCTACCACGACGTGCTGCCAGCCATTGGCCGCCTGGAAATCGGCTACACCTGGTACGCCAAGCGCTGCCAGCGCAGCCACGTCAACACCACCTGCAAATTGCTGCTGCTGGCGCACGCCTTCGACACGCTCGGCTGCGCGCTGGTGGGCCTGCGCACCGACAATTTCAACCACGCCTCGCAGGCAGCCATCGAACGCCTGGGCGCGAAAAAGGATGGCGTGCTGCGCCACCATGCGCTGCGCCGCGACGGCACCGTGCGCGACACCGTCATGTACAGCATCACGCGCGGCGAATGGCCGGAAATTGCCGCCCATCTGCGCTACATGCTGGCGCAGCGCCCCATCGCCGCACTGCCTCCCGCAGGACAGGCAGCGCCATGCTGATCGATTTCTTCTTCACGCTCAAGGATGCAAAGATTCCCGTCTCGATCAAGGAATTTCTGACCCTGCTTGAAGCGCTGCAAAAGAACGTCATCGGCGCCTCGATGGACGATTTTTACTATCTGGCGCGCCTGACCCTGGTCAAGGATGAAGCGCATTTCGACAAGTTCGACCGCGCGTTTGCGCAGTACTTCAAGGGCGTCAACGCGGCCTTCGAGTCGAACGCGGCGATTCCCCTCGACTGGCTGCTGAAACGCATGCGGCGCGAGCTGTCCGAGGAGCAGAAGGCGCAGCTGGAAAAATTCGGCTACGACAAGCTGATGGACCGCCTGAACGAGTTGCTGAAGGAGCAGAAGGAGCGCCACGAGGGCGGCAGCAAGTGGATCGGCACGGGCGGCACCTCGCCGTTCGGCAATGGCGGCACGAATCCGGAAGGCATCCGCATCGGCGGCAAGGGCGGCAACCGCACGGCAGTGAAAGTGTGGGAAGCACGCAGCTACAAGGATTACGACACCGAACGCGAACTGGGCACGCGCAATATCAAGGTGGCCTTGCGCCGCCTGCGCAAATTCGCGCGCGAAGGCGCGGAAGACGAACTGGCGCTGGACGCCACCATCGCCGCCACGGCGAACAACGCCGGCTATCTCGACATCCGGATGCGGCCCGAGCGCAAGAACCGCATCAAGGTGCTGATGCTGTTCGACGTGGGCGGCAGCATGGACGACCATATCGAGCGCACCGAGGAGCTGTTTTCGGCAGCGAAGACGGAATTCAAGAACATGGAATTCTTTTACTTCCATAACTGCGTCTACGACACCCTGTGGAAGAACAACCGGCGCCGCAATGCCGAACGTTTTTCCACCTGGGACGTGCTGCGCAAATACCCGCCCGACACCAAGCTGATTTTCGTCGGCGACGCCACCATGAGCCCCTATGAAATCCTGCAACCGGGCGGCAGCGTCGAATACAACAACGAGGAAGCGGGATCGACGTGGCTGGCACGCTTTACCCAGGCGTTCCCGAAATTCATCTGGCTCAATCCCGAGTCGGAGGGCTTGTGGCAGTACCGCCAGTCGATCGGCGTAATGCGGCAATTGATGAACAACCGCATGTTCCCCCTGTCGCTCGACGGGCTGGAACGGGGCATGCGTCTGCTCAGTAAATAAAGTCGCACAACAAAAAGTCCATGGCGGCATGCCGCCGCCATGTCGTACACTGCGGTACAAAACTACCGTGCGGAGCATCTCCGCTGCGGGCGGGTACCATACGCTGACACCAGCCCTGCCCCATCCTGCTGCATCCTGTGCGCGGCCGCCATGGCCGCGACACTGTTCGATTGCGCACATCGTGCGCGCCGTCTGCTCCGGTAGAATCGGCGTATCGCTCTGCGCAAACCATGCACCATCGCTGCACCACGACCTTGCCGCGCCAGCCTCCGTGCTGCCGGCCGGTGCCAGCGCCATTTTCAAAGGAATGAGCATGCAAAGTCTGATCTCGATCGCCGCCGACCTGTCCTGGCCGTTCGCCATTACCCTGGCCTGGGTGGTGGGCGAATTCGGTCACCGCTGGACGGGCCTGCCGCGCATCAGTTTTTACGGCGTGATCGGTTTCGTCCTGGCGCAGACGCAGGTAGGCGTGCTGCCGCAGACGGACGCCGGCCCCATGCTGGTGCTGGCCGACGTGGCCTTCGGCCTGATCCTGTTCGAGGTCGGCTACCGCATCAACCTGCGCTGGCTGAAAAACAACCCGTGGATCGCCGTCACGGGCCTGGTCGAATCCCTGCTGACCTTTGCCGTCGTCTACTTCATCGGCATCGAATTCGGCAGCACCTCGATGACGGCGCTGCTGCTGGCGTCCTTGGCCATGTCCACCTCGCCGGCCACCATCATGCGCGTCATCAACGAGGAACGCAGCTCGGGCCAGGTGACGGAACGCATCGTCCACCTCACGGCCTTGAATTGCGTGCTGGCCGTCTTCACGTTCAACATCATCGTCGGCTTCTGGATGTTCCAGAGCTCCACCGACTTGATCGAGGCGAGCAGCAGCAGCGCCGCCGTGCTGGCCGCCTCGGTGGCCGCCGGCACCGTCTTCGGCATCGTCGTGCCGGCCATGCTGCGCCGCCTGGGCAATATGGCGCAGGACGCCACCGTGGCGTTCGCTCTGTCGGTGATGCTGCTCGTCGCCCTGACCTATACCACCAGCCTGTCGCCGCTCCTGGCCACCCTCACCTTCGGCCTGGTGGCGCGCCACCGCCGCGTCGCCTTCAGCCAGGCGCAGCGCAATTTCGGCGCGCTGGGCGAGCTGCTGACGGTGCTGCTGTTCGTGTATGCCGCCTCGACCCTGGAATGGGCCAGCGTGACGGCCGGCGCGGGCCTGGCCCTGGCCGTCGTCGGCGGGCGCCTGCTGACGAAAGTCGTCGGCGTGGCCGCGTTTTCGCATGTGAGCGGCCTTTCCTGGCGCAAGGGCGTGCTGACGGGCGTGGCGCTGACGCCCGTCTCCGTCTTCATCATCCTGCTGCTGGAACACGCACGCCAGCACGGCGTGAACTTCGGCGACGAATTGAACGCCCTGGCCGCCATCACCCTGGGACTGGAACTGATCGGCCCCGTGCTGGTGCAGCGCGTGCTGATGCTGGCCAAAGAAACCCACGAAATCAAGGAGCGCTAAATGCCGCTGGAACCCTTTGGCCAATCGGCCGCGCTGACCTTCGGCGTCGAACTCGAACTGCAACTGGTGAACCTGTCGGACTATGATTTGACGGCCGCCAGTCCCGACCTGCTGCATCTGCTGAATAAAAAACCGTTCCCCGGCAACGTCACGCCGGAAATCACCGAGAGCATGATCGAGATTAACTCGAGCGTGCACACGCATCACGGCCCCCTGCTGGAGCAATTGCAGGAAATCCGCGACACCTTGATCACGGCCGGCGACAAGCTCAATATCGGCATCGCGGGCGGCGGCACGCACCCGTTCCAGCAATGGTCGTCGCAAAAGATCTTTTCCAAGCCCCGCTTCCAGGAGATTTCGGAACTGTACGGCTATCTGGCCAAGCAATTCACCATCTTCGGCCAGCACGTGCACATCGGCTGCGCCTCGGGCGACGACGCCATGTTCCTGCTGCATTCGCTGAACCGCTACATCCCGCACTTCATCGCCCTGTCGGCTTCCTCGCCCTACGTGCAGGGACGCGACACCTTGTTCGATTCGGCCCGCCTGAACTCCGTGTTCGCGTTTCCCATGAGCGGGCGCGCGCCGTTTACGCTGAGCTGGGAGCAGTTCTCCAACGAGTACTTCGCCAAGATGGAGAACACGGGCATCATCAAGAGCATGAAGGATTTTTACTGGGACATCCGTCCCAAGCCGGAATTCGGCACCATCGAACTGCGCGTGTGCGACACGCCGCTGACGGTGGAGCGGGCCGCCGCGCTGGCCGCCTACCTGCAGGCGCTGTGCCGCTACCTGCTCGAACGCCGCGAAACCCCGCCGGTGGAAGACGATTACCTCGTGTATAACTACAACCGCTTCCAGGCTTGCCGCTTCGGCCTCGATGGCGCCATCACGCATCCGAAAACCTACGAAACGATGTCGCTGCGCGAAGACATCATGACCACCCTGCGCAAGATGGAACCGCACGCCGAGGCGCTGGGCAGCACGCCGGCCCTGAAACACCTGTCGGACGTGGCCAAGCAATGGAGCGACGCGCAATACCTGCGCAAGCAGCACAGCTTGCAGGGCAGCGCCGAAGGCATGGTCGATTCGGCGATCCGCTGCTTCCGTGGCGAACCCATGAACTACTGACGTTGCGCTGCCTGGCAACGTAGCTCGGATTAGCGGCGTAGCCGCGTAATCCGACTGGCGCCGCCAACAATGTTGTCGGATTACGGTCCTTCGGACCTAATCCGACCTACCGCCCCTCAACCCAAAAAACCACACCCCGCCTGCCCGTCATTTACAGCGCCCTCCCCCGCTTGCTACAATGAGAATGATTCTTATTATTATTTAAAAATGCAAAGGGAACGCAATGCCGCTGGCAGAGCCGCTACAACGCCAGGACATCGCGACACTGTATGCCGACCACCACGGCTGGCTGCAGGGCTGGCTGCGTAAAAAACTCGGCAGCACGGCCTGCGCGGCCGATGTGGCGCAGGACACCTTCATGCGCCTGCTCGACCGCGAGGAAGCCGTCGCCGCGCGCGAACCGCGTGCCTTTCTGGCTACCGTGGCGCAGCGCGTGCTGTTCAACCATTACCGCCGCCAGAAACTGGAATAGGCTTACCTCGATGTGCTGGCGCAACTGCCGCCCCCGCATGCGCCATCACCCGAGGAACGGGCGCTGCTGCTGGCCACCGTGTTTGAACTGGACCGCATGCTCGACGGCTTGCCGCCCCCCCGTGAAACGGGCTTTCCTGCTACCCCAGCTCGACGAACTGCCGCAGGAAGACATCGCGCGCCAGCTCGGCATCTCGCTGGCCACAGTAAAACGCCATCTGCGGCGGGCTGGCAACGCCACGCAGGCGTGGCAGCAGCTGCAAATGCAGCACGAGCATCTGCCGCCTGCCGCGCACGCGAGCCTGCTGCGCGCCTGCGTGCAAGCGAACGCCCCGCGCCGCCATGCCGTCAAGACCCTGGCCCTGCTGCTGGCATGCGGCGCCTCGCTGTATGCGTTCGAACGCCGCAGCCCATGGCGCGGCTGGACGGCCGATTACCGCACGACTGTCAACCAGCGCCGCGTCGTGACCCTCGCTGACGGTACACAGCTCACGCTCAACACCAACAGCGCCGTCAATATCGCTTACAGCGGCGCACAGCGCCGCATTCAACTGCTGGCCGGTGAAATCTTCATCGCCACCGGCAAGGATGCGGCGCAGCGCCCCTTCTTCGTCGGTACGCCGCATGGCAGGCTGCAGGCGCTGGGCGCGCATTTCGACGGCACGGGTGTGCACTGCCAGGCGCTGGCGCCATATGGCGGCGCCTGGCTGGACGGCATGCCAGCGGCGCCGCGGGCCTGGCCCTGACGCAGCGCGAAACGCCACAGTCACTGACCATCGTCACGCGCCAGCAGATGGATGACCAGAACAGCAACGCCGTTTCCGACGTCATGAAAAACGTCAATGGCGTGAGCGTGCAAAACTATGACAGCGACCGCTGGAGCTTCCAGGCGCGCGGCTTTGCCGTCACCAATTTCCAGTACGACGGCGTATCGGCCATCTATGACGGCGTGTACGACTGGGGCACGACCAACGGCGACATGGCCATCTATGACCGCATCGAAGTGCTGAAGGGCGCGACGGGCTTGATGAGCGGCTCGGGCGACCCGTCGGCCACCGTCAACATGGTGCGCAAGCGCCCCACCGCCCACTGCGAGGGCTCGGCCACCGTGGGCGCGGGATCGTGGGACAACTACCGCGGCGAAGCCGATATCTCCGGCCCCCTGAATGACAGCCGCACGCTGCGCGGCCGCCTGGTGGGCGCCTACCAGGACAAGCACTCCTACCTGGACCGCTACACGCAGCAGAAATCCGTCGCCTACGGCATCGTCGAGGCGGACCTGACACAAGTCACCCTGCTGACGGCCGGCTTCACGCACCAGGATTACAAACCGCGCGGCTCGACCTGGACGGGTTTTCCCGTGCTGTTCTCCGACGGTTCGCGCACGGATTTCCCCACCGCCTGGAATCCGGCCACGGACTGGAGCCGCCGCGACATGCAGAACACCACGCTGTTCACGTCGCTCGAACACAGCTTCGCCAACGAGTGGAAGGTAAAATTGAGCGCCAAGCAGCTGCGCAGCAAGCATGACAGCGTGCTCGGTTCGGCCAGCGGCGGCAATCCCAACCCTGTCACAGGCGCAGGCGCGTTTTTCTTCATGGGAAAATACAAGGGCGACCGTCGCCAGAGCACCGTCAACGTCGACGCCAGCGGCCCATTTACGGCCTTCGGCCGCCGGCATGAAGCGATGCTCGGCTACTCCACCTCGACGGCCAAGCAAGATGGCCCCGTCTACGAATCGGTCTATCCGCCCCTCGATGGCAGTTACTTTGACTGGCGCGGCCAGTACGCGGAACCGGCCTTCAAGCGCCTGGGCAACGACAACGACACGACGCGCCAGAGCGGCCTGTATGGCGCCGTGCGCCTGCACCCCGTCGATGCGCTGTCTGTCATCGTCGGCGCGCGCGTGAGCAACTACAAGCAGCAGCAGGACCGCAGCTTCTTCGATCCCAAGACCGCGCGCATTACCTCGCGCATCGAGGAAAATAACGTCATCACGCCGTATGCGGGCGTCGTGTATGACCTCGACAAGACATATTCCGTGTTCGGCAGCTACACCAGCATCTTCGCCTCGCAGAGCAACCGCGATGTGAACCGCAACTTTCTGTCGCCCGTACGCGGCAAGGGCGTTGAAGCGGGCGTGAAGGCGGAATATTTGGCTGGCAAGGTCAATGCCAGCGCGTCCCTGTTCCAGATCCGCCAGAGCAACGTGGCCAGTTCCGTGGGCGAAGTCAACGGCGAAGAAGCATATACAGCCATCGACGGCGTCACCAGCCGCGGCGTGGAAGTGGAGGTGACGGGCGAAGTGATGAAGGATGTGAGGCTGAGCGCCGGCTACACCTACACCCCCGTGCGCGACGCGGATTGCAAGAATGTTTTTTCCACCATGCTGCAAACCACCCAGCCTGCCCACCTGCTGCGCGTGCAAGGCACGTGGCGCCAGCCGGCCAGCCTGGACAAGCTGAGCGTCGGTGGCGGCATCAACTGGCAAAGCAGCTACTACGGCAATATCTGGAACCCCGCCATCGTGGACAATTCACGCATCAAGCAGGGCAGCTATGCGCTGGTCAACCTGATGGCGCGCTACGAGATCAGCAAGAACGTCACGGCCAGCCTCAACGTGAACAACCTGCTCGACAAGAAGTACTTCACGGGACTGGGCCTGTTCCAGACGGGCTTCTACGGTGAACCGCGCAATGTGATGTTCACCGTGCGCACGAAGTTTTAACGCGAAGCTCTCACTAAGCACCGTACAGCGCCAGCGCCCAGGCTGGCGGGCGCAATTCCAGCGCCAGCGGCAGGTAAGCAGGGTCGAAGCGCGCCGCCAGCAGGTACACATTGGCGGCGCCCTTGGTCTCCCAATTCCCCGTAAAGCCCTTTTCACCGGCCGCCACGCGCTTGCGGTCGAAGGGCACGGCGCTTTTCGCGAATTCCTCATGCGTTTTCCTGCCCTGCGCATACGGCGCCAGCCAGGCCAGCGCTTCGGCCAGGCGCCGCGCTTCCGGCGCGCCATACCAGTCGTCGCCATGCGCCTGCGCCATCAGGGCTGTCGTCAACAACGGCTCCAGGCTGTAGGTGGTGTAATGCAGGGCGTCGCGCTGCTCGAAGTCGAAGGGCACGCCGCCGGCGCCGATATTGCGCGGCACGTGCGCCAGGAAGCGCTCCTTCGCGCGCGCGATCAGCAAGGCGTCGCCCGTGACATACGCGGCGGCCGTGCCGATCTTGATGCGGTGGCTATGCCAGTTGTTACGCGCCGTGGACGGGCCGCCCACCTTGATGGGATCACTCAGATATCCTAGCGCCAGGGTGCGGCAAAACGCCTGCACCTGTTCGCGCTCGACGCCGTTCAAGCGCTCCTGCAGCAGGTCAAAGCCGATCAGCAGGCTGGCCAGCTCCGTCTCGTCGACGGGACTGAACGATGGCTGATAAGTGCCGCTCCAGGCCAGCAGCAACTGGCGCGCTGCCTCGAAATGCGCCATCTCGCCCGATAATCGCCAGGCCAGCGCCTGCAGGCGCACCTGGCGCCAGTCCTCCTGCGCCTGCTGGCTGGTCTCGCGTCCGCCTTCTCCCTTCAGCAAGCCGCCCGTGCGCACTTCGGCCATCAGGTGCACGGGCCGCGCCGCATCCTTGCGCGCCGCCTTGAGCACCTGCTCGGCAATGGCCGGCGCTACCCGCGCCTTGAGCGTGCGGGCGCGCGCGGCGGACGTCAGCGCAAACGGCCGCGCCCCCTCATGCGGGTGCGGCGCCGCGCGCAAGCCCGCCAGGGGCAGCGCCAGCAGGCCGGCCAGCAAGGTGCGCCGGCGCATCAGATGCGTACTCAAAACCGCGTCTCCCGCGCCGCGCGCAAAAAATTATCGAGAATGGGCGTGCAATCGAGCAGTTCGACGCCGCCCGCCGAATGGAATTCCGGGTGCCATTGCAAGCCCATGACGAAGCGCGCCCGCTGGTAGCGGATGGCTTCGACGATATTGTCGCCCTGCGAATACGCTTCCACGGTGATATCGCGCCCCAGGTCCTTGACCGACTGGTGGTGGATGGAATTGACCAGCGCCTCGCCCGCCTTCGGGAACATGCCCGCCAGCGACGAGCCTTTCGGGAAGACGATGGTGTGGCGGTGGCGGTCATACAGGTCGTTGACGTGGGAAGTCGCACCTTCCACGTCCGAGGCGATGTCCTGGTACAGGGTGCCGCCAAAGCCCACGTTGATCAGTTGGCAGCCGCGGCATATACCCAGCACGGGTTTGCCCGCATCGACGAATTCGTGCAGCAGTTCCAGTTCGTACAGGTCGCGCGCCCGGTCGCCGTTCCATTCCGGCCGCGTGGCTGCCTCGGAATACGTCTGCGGCGAGACGTCGGCGCCGCCCTGCAGCACCAGGCCGTCCAGGTGGCGCGCATAGTGGCGCAGAGTGATATTGCTCGGGTGTAGCTGGCCGCTGGTATTGACGGTCGGGATCATGAACACCAGCACATCGCGCGACATGACCCACTGCGCAATCGACTCTTCCAGGTATTGCAGGTTCTTGCTGCGCAGGCCAGTGGCGCCCGGCTCCGGGTGGAAAATACGCGCCGAGATGCCGATGCGCAGGGTGCGCCGCATGAAATCGCGGCTGGCCTTGTCGCGCATGGAGCGGTAGCGCGACGAGATCACCCGCCAGGCCAGCGCCAGCGGCGTGTCGTTATCCTTCAGGTAACGGGGGGCCGCGTCGCGCGCGCGGTGCTCATCATCGGGCGCCCGGCGGCCCACGCGGTCAGGCCTTGACGGCGCAGGCGCTGCGGGATCGGTGGAAGGGGGATGCTGGGGATCTTTTTCGTCTGACATAGCAAGGCTGACTGAAGGCGGAGACGCTTTCAATATAAACCCCTGCCTCCCAAAGCACGATTCAATTTTGTAACAAAAGCCCACGCGCGGGGCATCCACGCAACACGCCGGCAGTAAAACTGCATACAGCCCGTTTACGCCCACGGCCCCGCTTTTTAGAGAATCTTTACGCCCCCGCTGCTAATCTTGAACGTACCTCAACCACCGCTGCAAAGCCACCATGGAACCCCATTTACGCCTGTCTGCACATCAAGCACTGCCCCACCGCCATCCTCGCCTGCCCACTTTCCTCATGCATATCACGGTCGACAAGTCCTGCCTGGCCGAGCTGCGCCAGCTGGTCGTCAAGACGTGCGGCGGCATGCTGTCGTTCATGCGCGTCGAGGCGGTCGACCACGCCGAACGCATGAAGGTCTGGCTGTGCGTGACGGAGCCGGCCCTGCGCCTGACCATGGATGCCGTCATGCGCCTGCTGCCGGCGGCGGAATTTGGCCGTATCAGCCAGGGGAAATCGCTATGAACCAGTATGCCTGCGAGCAGGCGATGTCTTCATCGCGCATCACCGCGCACTTCCAGGGTATTTGGGTACCGATGGTCACGCCATTGCGTGACGGCGAACTCGATCTCGACGCTGCCCAGCAGCTCGCTTGCGAGCTGGCCGCCAGCGGCGTCGATGGCCTGGTGGTCTGCGGCACCACGGGCGAAGCGGCCATGCTGAGCGCCGCGGAACACACCCTGCTGCTCGATAGCGTGCTCGAAGCCATCGGCCCCCGCTTTCCCGTCGTGATGGGGATCGGTGGCAGCGATACGCGCAGCGTCGTCGCCACGGTACAGCGCTATCACGACCATCCGCTGGCCGGCCTGCTGATCTCGGCGCCGTCCTATGTCCGCCCTTCGCAGGACGGCATCGTGCGCCACTTCGAGGCCATCGCCGCCGCCACCGACCAGTCCATCGTGCTGTACAACGTACCGGCCCGCACGGGCGTCAATATCGAACCGCAGACGGCGGCGCTGCTGGCGCGCGACTCGCACTTCGTCGCCATCAAGGAAGCGGGCGGCAAGTTGCAGCAACTGGGCGAACTGCTGCTCGACACGCGCCTGGACGTGCTGTGCGGCGACGATGCGCTGCTGCTGGCCAGCCTGTCCATGGGCGGCCATGGCGCCATGTCGGCCGCCGCCCAGATACGCCCCGACCTGTATGCGCAGCTGTACCACCTGATCAGGCAGGGCCGCCACGGCGCCGCCGGCGCCCTGTTCAAGGTCATGCTGCCCGTCATCCGCCTGCTGTTTGCCGAACCCAATCCTGGCCCCGTGAAGGCGGCGCTGGCCATGCAGGGCAAGGTGCGCGACGAGCTGCGCCTGCCGATGACGCCGATGTCCTCCGCCGGCCAGCACAAGCTGGCCGAAGCACTCGAACCCCTGATGGAACTGCCCGTATGGACAGCCGGCGACAGGGACGCGCCGCGCGAAGGCTGTCTGCTGCAGCTGGTCTCCGCCGCCAACATCATGCCAGCCGTGCGCCAAGATGATCATCGCCATCACGGATGAACGCGGGGGGACGGAGAAATCCATCCTGGCCGGACGGCTGGCCGCCTCGCGCGCGCTGGCCGGACGCAAGGTATTGCTGCTCGATGCCGATCCGCGCCAGGGCGCCATGGCGCAGGCCAGGAATATGCACGATGGGGCCAAGCATGGCAGCCTGACGCGGCCGCACCTGATGGCGCGCGCCATCAGCGCCAAGGGCTTGCAGCCGGAGCTGGAACACTTGGTGCACTGCTACCACGACATCGTCATCGACAGCGAAGGCCGCGACTCCATGGGCAGCCGTTCGGCCCTGATCGCCGCGCGCGTACTGGTTGTGCCGCTCGACGGCGTCGTGGACGGCGCCGCGCAGGCGGGCCTGGCGCGCCGCATCGCGCACGCGCGCAGCCTCAATCCGGACCTGCGCGTCCTGCTGGCAACGGACACGCAAGCGGCCCCCGCCCATGCCCTGGCCGCACAGATTCCGGCCGCCCGCGTGGTCAGCCTGGGACAGTTGTATTGCGCTGTCTTTAACCTGCCTGCCTAGCTCTGCATGCAAAAAAAGGCGGCGCATGCGCCGCCTCTCCTCTCATCTCCGTTAATTAAAACGTTTTGCTGACCGTCAGCTGCAGCGCCGTCTTGCCCATGAATTTGCCATTCACTGGCGATGCATAGGCCGACTTGCCCGCGTTCGTGCCGATCACGGCCAGCGCGCCCGTCACCACGCCGAAATCGCGCGTGACGCCCACTTTCCAGTCCGTATAGCTAGCCGCATCATTGTTTTTGACCTTCTGGTGGCCCGCGTGCAGGTTGCCGGTCCAGCCGTTCGTCAGGTCGATATTCGCGCCGATGTCCAGGTAGCCGCTGTTCTTGCTGTTGACGATGCCGAACAGGTTGGAGACGGCGTGCGAATACTTGATATAGGCGGGGCCGTACGACAGCTGGCCGTAGACTTCCTGCGTGTCCGCGTCGGCCAGGCCGGCGATATGCTTCAAGCCGTTGTCCGCATACACGTACGCCAGCACGCCCACGTCATAGCCGATATCGGTCGTCAGCTGGCCGCGCTTGCCCGCATACAGGTCCACTTCCACGTCACCGCTGCCGCCCGCATCCTTGGTCCACTTGATGGTGGAAGCCCAGGCGCCCGCATACAGGCCGGTCGGGTTGTTGACGTAGTCGACGCCGCCCTGCAGCGCGGGTTTCAAGCGCGTCTGCGAAATGCCGCGATAACGGTAGTCGGACACGCCGGCCACGTTGAAGCTGACTTCGTTGTCGGGCTTGGCCTCTTCCGCGTGGGCCAGGCTGCCTGTAAAGGCGGTCGCGACGGCAAGTGCAAGTAGCATTTTATTCATGGTTTTTTCTTCTTCATGGGTGGTATGGGCCTTTGCCAACATGGCGCAGCTGGCCCGCCGCTGCAAAACAATGGGTAAAGCGTCCCCCTGGCGCGCGCGGCGCCTGTTTTCAAACAGGGGAAAGAAAGCTATTTAAAGGGGCAAGAGCAATCGGTAGCCGACGGCCGTTTCCGTCAGCAGGTGCTGCGGCTGGGCCGGATCGGCTTCCAGCTTCTGGCGCAAATGCCCCATGTAGATGCGCAGGTAATGGCCGTTTTCGCTATTCGACGGCCCCCACACTTCGCGCAGCAACTGCGGATTGGTGACCACCCTGCCCGCGTTCTTCACAAGCACCGAGAGCAGGCGAAATTCCGTCGGCGTCATGTGCACCAGTTGCTTGTTGCGCGTCACCAGGCGGTCCTTCAGGTCGACCCGCACGTCGCCGAACTGCACCACGCCATCATCGCTGGCGGCGGGCTGGCGCTGGCGGCGCAGGGTGGCGCGCACGCGGGCCAGCAGCTCGCCCACGCCGAACGGCTTGGTCAGGTAATCGTCGGCGCCCGCGTCGAGCGCGCGGATCTTGTCCTCTTCGTCGACCCGCGCCGACAGCACGATGATGGGCACGGCCGACCATTTGCGGATGTCGGCGATGAAGTCGATGCCGTCGCCGTCGGGCAGGCCCAGGTCCAGCACGATCAGGTCGGGCCGGCGCGTGCCGGCATCGATCAGGCCCCGCTGCATGGTGGCGGACTCGAAAATCTGCCAGCCCTCGTCTTCCAGCGCGGCGCGCACGAAGCGGCGGATTTGCGGTTCATCCTCGACCAGCAAGGCGGTGGCGGAAGGTTCGTTCATGATGGTTTTCCTGTTTCATGGTCGTTGGCGTCATCGAGCTCGATCTCTGGCGGCGCAGGGGGCGTGCCCAGCGGCAGGCTGAAGACGATGGCGGCGCCCTGTCCCGGCGTGTGCGGCTGCGCGTGGATGGTGCCGCCGTGGGCTTCGACGATGGCGCGGCAAATGGCCAGCCCCAGTCCGACGCCCGGCTTGTTCGATTCGCGCTCGCCGCGCGTGAATTTTTCAAAAATGGCTTCTTCGCGGCCGGGCGGCAGGCCCGGACCATCGTCAAACACCCTCACCTGCAAAAACTGACCGTGCACCCCGGCCGCGACCGTGATGGTGCTGCCGGGCGGCGTGTACTTGGCCGCGTTTTCCAGCAGGTTGCACAGCACGCGCTCAATCAGCACGGCGTCGTAGCGCACCAGCGGCAAATCCGGCGCCAGCTGCGTCTGCACGGCATGCTGCTGCAATTGCGGGCCGCTGGCGCGCAGCGCGCTGCCCACCACTTCTTCCAGCGCCTGCCATTGCAGGTTCAGGCGCACCTGCCCGCTTTCGATGCGTGCCATGTCCAGCAAGTTCGCCACCAAGGCGCTCATGCGCACGGTTTCGGACTGCAGCGAGCGCGCCATGTCCAGCTGCACGGGCGACAAGGCAGGCCGCGACAGGGCCAGCGACTCGGCCAGTCCCACGAGTGACGTCAATGGCGTGCGCAAGTCGTGCGACAGCGCCGCCAGCAGCGAATTGCGCAGCCGCTCGGACTCCATCTGCAGCAGCGCGCCCTGGGCCACATCGATGTAGTGCACGCGTTCGAGGGCGATGGCCGCCAGCGCGGCAAAGGTATCGAGGTGCTGGCGCTGTTCCGGCACCAGCAGCCAGCGCCCGTGCTGGGCAGCCTCCAGCGGCAACAGCGCCAGCACGCCCCGCGTGCGCATCGGCGCGATCAGCGGCAGGTAGAAAATGGGCGAAGCCGGCAAGGTATCGGTGCCCGTGCCCGCCGCCTGAGCATGGTCGAAGGCCCACTGCGCGATGCCCATGTCCAGCGGCTCGCCGCCATTCGGGGTCTGCAAGCTGCCCTCGTCATCGGGCAGCAGCAGGGTGGCGCGCGCGCGGAAAGCCCGCTCGATGGCGCTTTTCGTGATGTCGAAAATCTGCTCCGTCTGCAGCACGCCGGACAACTCGCGCGAAAACTCGTACAGGGCGCGGGCACGCGCTTCACGGTGCGAGGCCACGCGCGCCTGGAAGCGCAGGCCGGCCGTCAGGTGGCCCGTGATCAGGCCCACGGCCAGCATCACGCCAAAGGTGATCACGTACTGAAAATCGCCCACGGCAAACGAGAACCGCGGCGGCACGAAGATGAAATCGAAGCAGGCCACGCCCACCAGGCTGGCCAGCGCCGCCGGTCCACGCCCCAGGCGCACGGCCACCAGCACCACCGTCAGCAACGACAGCATGGCGATATTGGCCAGGTCCAGATAGGGTTGCAGGGGCACCGAGGCGAGGGCCGTGCCCAGGCTGGCGCCGGCGGCCAGCAGGTAACGCCAATGGCGCGATGGCCTGCGCGGTGCCTGCGCGTCGTCGCCCGCCGCGCGCCGCAGCGCCGCATCGGCAGGTGGCAAGCCGACCTCGATCAAATCGATATCGGGCGCCAGACTGGCCATGCGCACGGACGGCGGCGCCTGCCACAGGCGTGCCAGCACACTGGCTCGGCCACGGCCACGGCCCACGATGACTTTCGAGATATTCGCATTGCGCGCATACTCGACCACGGCGCCGGCGATGTCGGCGGACGGCACAATGGCCGTGCGCGCGCCCAGGTCCTGCGCCAGTTTCAGCGTTTTCAGGATGCGTTCGCGCTCGAGTGCCGGCAGGCGCTGCAGGCGCGGCGTTTCCACGTACAGCGCATGCCATTCCGCATTCAGCTGGCTGGCCAGGCGCGCCGTGCTGCGGATCACGTGTTCGCCCCCCGCGTGCGGTCCCACGCAGGCCAGCAGCGCGGCGCCCGTCTTCCACACGGGATTGATGGATTTCTCGACGCGGTATGCCTGCACGTCGTCCTGCACCCGGTCCGCCGTGCGGCGCAGGGCCAGTTCGCGCAAGGCGATCAGGTTACCCTTTCGGAAAAAATGCTGCGACGCCCGCTCGGCCTGCTGCGGCTGATACACCTTGCCCTGCTTCAGGCGGCGCAGCAGTTCGTCGGCGGGGATATCGACCAGCACCACTTCATCGGCGCGGTCGAACACCGTGTCGGGCAGGGTCTCGGCCACGCGCACGCCCGTGATCCCGCCCACCACGTCGTTGAGGCTTTCCAGGTGCTGCACGTTGACGGTGGACAGCACATCGATGCCGGCCGCCAGCAATTCCTCGACGTCCTGCCAGCGCTTCGGATGGCGCGAACCGGCCACGTTCGAGTGGGCCAGTTCATCCATCAGTATCAGCGACGGCGCGCGCAACAGGGCCGCGTCCAGGTCGAACTCGAACAAGGTCTTGCCCCGGTACTCGATGGCTTTTAGCGGAAGCACGGGCAAGCCGTCAAGCTGGGCCGCCGTATCCAGGCGCCCATGCGTCTCCACCACGCCCACCAGCAAGTCCTGGCCATCGGCCAGCAGTTTGCGCGCGGCGGCCAGCATCGCATAGGTCTTGCCGACGCCGGCCGAGGCGCCGAAGTAAATGCGCAGCCGGCCGCGCGCGGCTTTCTTTTCCTGCGCCTGCACTTGCGCCAGCAGGGCATCAGGGTCGGGGCGTTGGCTGTCGTTGGGGAGCATGTTGTATTTTAATCTTCTTGGGCATTGTAGGTCGGATTAGCGCGTCCGAAGGGCGCGCGTAATCCGACAACATTGTTGGCCTGGCTGGTGGTGACGTCGGCTTACGCTGCGCTAAGCCGACCTACGCACCGTTGCCAGCTTACTTTGCCATGGCATCGAGCGCCAGATTCAGTTCCAGCACATTCACCCGTGGTTCGCCGAAAAAGCCGATATACGCGGTTTTCTGCACCTTGGCGATGGCGTTTTCCACCTGCGCCAGCGGCACTGCGCGTATGCGGGCCACGCGCGGCGCCTGGTACAGGGCCGCCGCCAGGCTGATTTCCGGGTCCAGGCCGCTGCTCGACGCCGTCACCAGGTCGACGGGAATGGCGCGTGTATTGCCGGGATCAGCTTCCTTCAGGGCGGCGATGCGCGCCTTGACGGCGTCCACCAGGGCCGGATTGGTCGGCCCCTGGTTCGAGCCGCCCGAACCGGCGCCGTTATTGGCCATCGGCGTGGTGGCCGATGGACGGCCCCAGAAATACTTGGGCGAGGTGAAGGACTGGCCGATCAGCATCGAGCCGACGGGGCGGCCAGCCCGCTCGACGATGCTGCCGTTGACTTCATCGTTGAAAGCGAGCTGGCCGATGCCGGCCGTGGCAAACGGATAGACCACGCCGCAGATCACGGTCAGCGCGGCAAACAGGACCAGGGCGGGACGTACGATAGTGCTCATGATGGTTCCTTTAGACTAAATTGAGTGCGGACAGCAGCATGTCGATCAGCTTGATCCCGATGAAGGGCAGGATGATGCCGCCCAGGCCGTAGATCAGCAGATTGCGACGCAACAGGCTGGCCGCGCCGATGGCCCGGTATTGCACGCCTTTCAGCGCCAGGGGAATCAGCACGACGATGATCAAGGCATTGAAGATCACGGCCGACATGATGGCCGACGCAGGGCTGGACAAGTGCATGATGTCGAGCGCCTTCAGTTGCGGATAGGTGCCCACGAACGCCGCCGGGATGATGGCGAAGTACTTGGCGATGTCGTTCGAAATCGAGAACGTCGTCAGCGAACCGCGCGTCATCAGCATCTGCTTGCCGATTTCAACGATTTCCAGCAGCTTGGTCGGATTCGAATCGAGGTCGACCATATTGCCCGCCTCTTTCGCCGCCTGCGTGCCCGAGTTCATGGCCACGGCCACGTCGGCCTGCGCCAGCGCCGGGGCATCATTGGTGCCGTCGCCCGTCATCGCCACCAGGCGGCCTTCGGACTGGTAGCTGCGAATCAGCTTGAGCTTGTCTTCCGGCGTCGCTTCGGCAAGAAAATCGTCCACGCCCGCCTCGGCGGCGATGGCCGCAGCCGTCAGCTTGTTGTCGCCCGTGATCATGACGGTCTTGATGCCCATGCGGCGCAGTTCCGCAAAACGCTCCTTGATGCCGCCCTTGACGATATCCTTCAGTTCCACGACACCCATGACGCGGCCATCGTCGACCACTACCAGCGGCGTGCTGCCACGGCGCGCGATATCGTCGACGGCGCGCGACACCTCGACCGGATACGGCTGGCCCAGCGCCTCCACGTACTTTTTCATGGAATCGGCCGCGCCCTTGCGCAACTGGCGCACCAGCTGATCGCCAGGGATATCCACGCCGCTCATGCGCGTTTGCGCCGTGAAAGGCACGAAGGTGGCGTGCAGGCTGGCCATCTCGCGTTCGCGGATGTTGAACTTCTGCTTAGCCAGCACGACGATGCTGCGACCTTCCGGCGTTTCATCGGCCAGCGAGGCCAGTTGCGCCGCGTCGGCCAGCTGCTGCTCCGTCACGCCGGGCGCCGGCACAAAGGTCGATGCCTGGCGGTTACCCAGGGTGATGGTGCCCGTTTTGTCGAGCAACAGCACGTCCACGTCGCCGGCCGCTTCCACGGCGCGGCCCGAGGTGGCGATCACATTGGCCTGCATCATGCGGCTCATGCCGGCCACGCCGATGGCGGACAGCAAACCGCCGATGGTGGTCGGAATCAGACACACGAGCAACGCGATCAGCACGGTGATGGTCACCGGCGTGCCGCTGCCGGCCGCCGCCACGGAAAACAGCGAATACGGCAGCAAGGTCACGGTGACGATCAGGAACACGATCGACAGCGCCACGAGCAGGATCGTCAGGGCGATTTCGTTCGGCGTCTTCTGGCGCTTGGCGCCTTCGACCATGGCGATCATGCGGTCGATAAACGCTTCGCCCGGGTTGACGGAAACGCGCACCAGCAGCCAGTCCGACAGCACACGGGTACCGCCCGTCACGGCCGAAAAGTCGCCGCCCGATTCGCGGATGACGGGTGCCGATTCGCCCGTGATGGCGCTTTCGTCGACGGAGGCCACGCCGGCCGTCACTTCGCCGTCGGCGGGAATCACGTCACCCGCCTCGACCAGCACCGTCATGCCCTTGCGCAGATCGGTCGCTGGCGTCGGCAGCCAGGAGGTGCCGTACTTCGGCGTTTGCATTTTCTTTGCCATCACCGTCTGCTTCAGGGCGCGCAGGGAGGCCGCCTGGGCCTTGCTGCGGCCTTCGGCCAGCGCCTCGGCGAAGTTCGCGAACAGCACGGTAAACCACAGCCACACGGCGACGGACAGGATGAAGCCGAACGGCGCCTCGCCCTGGCCATTCAGGGCCTGGATGGCCAGCAGGGTCGTGATGATGCTGCCCACGTAGACGACGAACATCACGGGGCTGCGCCACTGCGTGCGGGGGTCAAGTTTTTTGAACGCATCGACGATGGCAGGGCCAATCAGTGCGGAATCGAACAAGGTCAGGCTTGTGCGTGACATTTTATTAGCCTCTGGTGAAAAGTTGCAGGTGTTCGACGATCGGGCCCAGGGCCAGCGCGGGAACGTAATTGAGTACGCCGACCAGCACCACCACGCCGATCAGCAGGCCGATGAACATGGGGCCGTGCGTGGGCATGGTGCCGGCATTGGCCGACAGGCGCTGTTTGGCCGCCAGCGAACCGGCCACTGCCAGCACGGGCACGATCACGCCGAAGCGGCCGAACCACATGGCGATCGCCAGCATCACGTTGTAGAACGGCGTGTTGGCGGACAGGCCGGCAAACGCGCTGCCGTTGTTGTTGGCCGCCGACGTGAAGGCATACAGGATCTCCGAGAAGCCGTGCGCGCCCGGATTGGCCACGCCGATCTTGCCCGGTTCAACCATCACGGCGATCGCCGTGCCCGTCAATACCAGGGCTGGCGTGACCAGGATGGCCAGCGACACCATCTTCATTTCATAGGCCTGGATTTTCTTGCCCAGGTATTCAGGCGTGCGGCCTATCATCAGGCCGGCGATGAAGACGGCCAGGATGGCGAACATCAGCATGCCGTACAGGCCAGTGCCCACGCCGCCGAAAATCACTTCGCCGAATTGCATCAGCAGCAGCGGCACCATGCCACCCAGGGGCATATAGGAGTCGTGCATGGAATTGACGGCGCCGCACGATGCCGCCGTCGTCACCGCCGCGAACAGGGTCGAGGAGCTGATGCCGAAGCGCGTTTCCTTGCCTTCCATATTGCCGCCCGATTGCAGGCTGCTGGCCTGCTGGTCCACGCCCAGCGCTTGCAAGGCGGGATTGGCTTGCTGCTCGGCGCTCATCACGCCAGCCGTCATGACGACAAAGATCAGGGTCATCGCGGCCAGCACGGCCCAGCCCTGGCGCATGTCGCCCACCATGCGGCCAAAGGTGAAGCACAGGCCGGCGGGAATGATGAAAATGGCCAGCATCTGCAGGAAGTTCGACAGCACGGTCGGGTTTTCGTAAGGATGCGAGGAATTGGCATTGAAGAAGCCGCCGCCATTCGTCCCCAGCAGCTTGATCGACTCCTGCGAAGCGACGGGACCCATGGCGATCGTCTGCGTGGTTGCCACTTGCGCTTCCATCACGGGTTTACCGGCCGTATCGAGCACGGGCTGGCCGTCAGCCGTCATTTTCGGCGTTTCATACGCCACGTGGTCGAGCAGGGTCACTTCCTTGTAGGCGGAAAAATTCTGGATCATGCCTTCGCCCATGAAGACGACCGACAGGGCCAGCGACAACGGCAGCAGGATGTACAGCGTGGAGCGCACCAGGTCGACCCAGAAATTGCCGATCGACTTGCCCGAGCGCGAGGCGAAGCCGCGCACCAGCGCAAAGATCACGGCGATGCCGGTGGCCGCCGAAAAGAAGTTCTGGCATGCCATGCCCAGCATCTGGGTCAGGTAGCTCATGGTCTGCTCGCCGCCGTAGCCCTGCCAGTTGGTATTGGCGACGAAGCTGACGGTGGTATTGAACGAGGAATCGGGGCTGACGGCGCCCAGGCCCTGTGGATTGAGGGGCAAGAAGCCCTGCAGGCGCTGCAGGCCGTACACGAAGACGGCGCCCACCGTGTTAAACACGATCAGGGCGATGGCATAGCTTTTCCAGCCCATGGCCTTGTCGGCAGGCAGGCCGGACCAGCGGTACAGCAGGTTTTCCAGCTTTTGCAGCCAGCCCAGGCCGCGCACGGGGCCGTCGCCGGCCACCCTGGCCATGTACAGGCCCAGCGGATAGCCGGCGGCCAGCAGTACGGCCAGGAAGGCCACTAGCAGCAATATCGATTGCGTCGTCATCACAGTTCCTCCGCCTTCAGCAGCGCCACCAGCAGGTACACGAGCAGGCCAGCCGAGACCACGGCGCCCAGCACATAAAACGCGTTCATTTGACGCTCCCTAATTTGTCGCAGGCGACGGCAAAGCCGGCTGCCACGACGAAAAAAACGGCAATCAAGCCGAGATATACGATATCCATTCCCACCCTCATTCAGGTTTGTTTTGATAGTAAGCAGATTAGCCAAAAGGGTCTAAAAAATTCGTAAAGACTGGGGAGGTGCTTGTAAACAAGATGTAAAAACGGCGGCTTTACCGCATAAAATCGTCCACAATGGGCGCCAAACCACGCGCACGGCGCACTGTTGTTGCCCTGGAGTAGCGCTATTGCTCGCTGGACAAGATAGAATGCGCGAGCGTCCGCACAAGGACGCCAAGCCTGCCGCACTGCCCTCCGCCAGTGACGCTGGACGGAATATACTGTATATTCATACAGTTATCTCCGCCGTTGTCACTGCGCCCCGCAGTGCCCCGGCCTGGCGTTCCAACCACTGTCTTTACTTAGCTTGAACACGTATGGCCACTAAAAAACCAGCATCCGACTACAGCGAATCATCCATCCGTGTCCTGAAAGGACTGGAACCCGTCAAGCAGCGCCCGGGGATGTACACCCGCACTGAAAATCCGCTGCACATCATTCAGGAAGTGATCGACAATGCCTCCGACGAGGCGCTGGGCGGTCATTGCACGCATATCGCCGTTACGCAAAATACGGATGGCAGCATCACCGTCGAAGACAATGGCCGCGGTATTCCCGTCGGCATCCACCCTGAAGAAGGCGTGCCGACGGTGGAAATCGTGTTTACACGGCTGCACGCGGGCGGCAAGTTCGACAAGGGTTCGGGCGGCGCCTACGCGTTCTCGGGCGGCTTGCACGGCGTCGGCGTGTCCGTCACCAATGCGCTGTCGACGCGCCTGGAAATCACCGTCTGGCGCAAGGAAAGCGACGGCAACGGCTTGCATCACATGGTGTTTGCGAATGGCGACGTGATCGAGCCCCTGAGTTCCCGCCCCGCCCCGCGCGACGGCAAGAAGTCGGGCACGCGCGTCACGGCCTGGCCCGACGCGAAGTATTTTGATTCGCCGAATATCTCGCAAACCGAGCTGCAGCGCCTGCTGCGCTCGAAAGCCGTGCTGCTGCCGGGCGTGACCGTCACCCTGACCAACGCGAAAACCGGCGACACGCAGACCTGGCAGTACGCGGAAGGCTTGCGCGGCTACCTGACCGAATCGCTGGCGCAGGTATCGAATGGCGAAACCCTGATTCCCCTGTTCGAAGGCGCGCAGTACGCGGGCCCGGATTCGGAAGGTTTTGCCGAAGGCGAAGGCGCGGCCTGGGTGGTGGCGTGGACGGAAGAAGGCGCCATCGTGCGCGAATCGTATGTCAACCTGATTCCCACCTCGAATGGCGGCACGCACGAATCGGGCTTGCGCGACGGCCTGTTCGGCGCCGTGAAAAACTTCGTCGAAATGCATTCGCTGCTGCCGAAAGGCGTCAAATTGCTGCCGGAAGACGTGTTTGCGCGCGCCTCGTTCGTGCTGTCGGCGAAGGTGCTGGACCCGCAATTCCAGGGCCAGATCAAGGAACGCCTGAACTCGCGCGACGCCGTGCGCCTGGTCTCGACCTTCACCAAGCCGCCGCTGGAACTGTGGCTGAACCAGCACGTCGACTACGGCAAGAAGCTGGCTGACCTGGTGATCAAGCAGGCGCAGTCGCGTCAGCGCTCGCTGCAAAAAGTGGAAAAGAAAAAATCCTCGGGCGTCGCCGTCCTGCCGGGCAAGCTGACCGACTGCGAATCGTCGGACATCACGCGCAATGAACTGTTCCTCGTCGAGGGCGACTCGGCCGGTGGTTCTGCGAAGATGGGCCGCGACAAGGAATTCCAGGCGATTTTGCCCCTGCGCGGCAAGGTCTTGAACTCGTGGGAGACGGACCGCGACCGCCTGTTTGCGAATAACGAGATCCACGACATCGCGGTGGCCATCGGCGTCGATCCGCACGGCGTGGGCGATACACCCGACCTGTCCGGCCTGCGCTACGGCAAGATCTGCATCCTGTCAGATGCGGACGTGGATGGCTCGCACATCCAGGTACTGCTGCTGACCTTGTTCTTCAAGCACTTCCCGGCCCTGATCAACAAAGGCCACATCTGCATCGCCCGCCCGCCCCTGTACCGCGTGGACGCGCCGGCGCGCGGCAAGAAGCCGATGCAGAAAATCTATGCGCTCGACGACGGCGAACTGGTCGCCATCGAGGACAAGCTGCGCAAGGAAGGCGTGAAACAGGGCGCCTGGTCGATCTCGCGCTTCAAGGGCCTGGGCGAGATGAACGCCGAGCAGCTGTGGGAAACGACGATGAACCCGGACACGCGCCGCCTGCTGCCCGTGACCCTGGGCGAAATCGACCACATGACTTCCTCCGCGCGCTTCAACATGTTGATGGGCAAGGGCGAAGCGGCAGGACGGCGCGCCTGGATCGAGGAACACGGCAATGAGGCGGAGGCGGATATCTGATGATCATCGGTATCGACCTGGGCACCACCAACAGCCTGGTCGCCATCTGGCGCGACGGCAAGGCTGCCATCATCCCGAATGCACTGGGCGAGCACCTGACGCCGTCGTGCGTCAGCATCGATGACGACGGCACCGTGCTGGTGGGCCGCGCCGCGCGCGAACGCCTGCAGACGCACCCGCAGCTGACGGCGGCCGTCTTCAAGCGCTACATGGGCAGCGAAAAGAAGATCACCCTCGGCACGCAGCAATTCCGTCCGGAAGAACTGTCGTCGATGGTGCTGCGCGCGCTGAAGGAAGATGCCGAAGCCTTTTTGGGCCACAAGGTCGAGGAAGCCATCATCACCGTGCCAGCATATTTCAGCGATGCGCAGCGCAAGGCCACGCGCATCGCCGGACAGCTGGCCGGCCTGCGCGTGGAGCGGCTGCTGAACGAGCCGACGGCCGCCGCGCTGGCCTATGGCATCCGCGACAAGGAACAGGAAAGCAAATTCCTCGTCTTCGACCTGGGCGGTGGCACGTTCGACGTGTCGATCCTGGAACTGTTCGAAGGCGTGATGGAAGTGCGCGCCTCGGCCGGCGACAATTTTTTGGGCGGCGAAGACTTCGTCAGCGTGCTGGTCGACGCCTTTTTGGACGGCAGCGGCTTGCGCGATGCGGCCAGCAGCCGCCTGTTCGACCCGCGCCAGCAGCAACTGCTGCGCGATGAGGCCGAACGCGTCAAGCGCCTGCTGTCGGAGCAGCCATCCGTGCGCATGGCCACGCGCTACCAGGACAAGGAATACAGCTGGGAGATCAGCGAAGACAGACTGGCGCAGTTGTGCGAACCGTTGCTGGCCCGCCTGCGCCTGCCCGTGGAACGGGCGCTGCGCGACGCCACCATCCGCGCCGCGGAATTGAATGAAGTGGTGCTGGCCGGCGGCGCCACGCGCATGCCGCTGGTGCGCAAGCTCGTCTCGCGCATGTTCGGCCGCTTCCCCGCCATCCACCTGGACCCGGACGAAGCCGTGGCGCTGGGCGCCGCCGTGCAGGCGGGCCTGAAGATGCGCGATGCGGCCCTCGACGAAGTGGTCATGACGGACGTGGCACCGTATTCGCTGGGCATTTCGATTTCGCGCCAGGTCGGCGCGAACCAGTATGAAGGCGGGCATTACCTGCCCATCATCGAGCGCAACTCCGTGGTGCCCGTCTCGCGCACGGAAAACATCACCACCATCTACGACAACCAGAAGGAAATCAACGTGGCGATCTTCCAGGGCGAGTCGCGCCTGGTGGCCGACAACGTCTTCCTCGGCAAGATCAGCTTCCCGATCCCCGCGAAAAAGGCGGGCGAGATCGGCATCGACGTGCGCTTCACCTACGACGTCAGCGGCGTGCTGGAAGCGGAAGTGACGGTGCTGGCCACGCAGGAACGCCACAAGATGATCATCAGCGACAACGCGGGCGTGATGACGCCGGAGCAGATCGAGCAGCGCTTTGCGGAATTGGCAGACCTGAAGATACACCCGCGCGAGCAGATGGAAAACCGCACCCTGGTCACGCGCGCCGACCGGCTGTACGAACAGTCGCTGGGCGACGTGCGCCAGTACCTGGCGGCGCACACGGCCAATTTCCAGGCCGCGCTGGAGACGCAGGACCCGAACACCATCCGCAAGGCGCGCCAGGTGCTCGACGAGGTGTTGCGCCAGGTCGAGAGCGAGAGCTTCCTGTAAATGGACGGCGGCATACACAACGGACAGCGCAGCCTGTGGGAGATCCTGGGCACGGAGCCGACGGGCGACGAGCGCGCCCTCAAGCGCGCGTATGCGAAGCGCCTGAAGGTGACACGTCCCGAAGACAATCCTGCCGCCTTCCAGGAGCTGCGCGAAGCGTATGAATACGCGCTGCGCCATGCCCACCTGTTTGCCGAGGAGCTGCCGGAAGCGCAAACGGCCGAAGCACCAGAAGCGCGGCCCATGGAACCGGCCGACCTGTGGGGCGTCATCGACGAACCCGCGCAGGAGCCGCCCGCAGAACTGTGGGGCGTCATTGCACAGGAACAGATGCCGCCACCCGAATTGTGGGGCGTGGTTGCCATTGACCCGGCGCAGGAAGCGGCCAACCTTTGGCAAGGCTGCCTTGCGCTGACGCGGCACGCGAATGCCAGCGACGTGCTGGCCGGCATTCTGCAGGACGACGCCATGCTCAACCTCGACGTGCGCGAGGAGTTCGAGCTGTGCGCGCTGCGCTATTGCGCCAGCGCCGGTTATTACCTGTCGCTGCGCCAGGCCCTGTTCGAGCAGCTGGGCTGGGACCGCGATTTTTCCTACCTGGCGCGCAGCCATGCGGATTTGGTGCGCAGCGCCGTGCAGCGCTACCGGGCCGACCGCTCGTTCGCCCATTTCAGCGACAACCGAGACAGCTACCCCGGCCTGGACTGCATCATGTCGCAGCAGGCACCGTCGGCCTATGCGCGCCAGTTGTTCGACAAAAAATTCAACCTGCAGTTGCGCGAGCTGCTGCAGACGATACGCTGGCAGCATGCCGAGATGCTGGCTTATAAACTCGATACGGACCTGTTCGCGCAATGGGAGCAGGCGGTCCTCTCCAAACGCTACTTCAAGCAGACGGCGCTGGCCTCGTGCGGCCTGGGTTTCGTGCTGCATTTCATGCTCTCGGGCGTGATCAGCGTAGCAGGCTTGGAACTGAGCAACGCGGGCGGCTATGCCAGCCTGATCGGTTTTCAGGTGCTGGCATTCCTGCTGTTGGCCATGAACGCATGGCAAAAGCCGGCGCCGGCATATGCATGGATGGCCTCCTTGCGAGAGGAACTGCACGCCTGCCTGCCAGCGCTGCGCACGCACCCCGGCCTGGGGCAATTGGGCTGGATCATGCCGTTCCTGTGCCTGGCGCTGCTGCTATTCATACCAACGCCTGCTGCTCCACTGCGCATAATCACCTCGTTAGGACTGTGCATCACGGCGCTGCTGGCCGCGAAAGCCAACTACGCACTGCTGCGCGGACGCCTGCTGGCTTGCATCCTGATCGCGTTTACGGCAACCATGGTTTTCACGCTGGACAAGACCGATACCGGACTGGCACTGAGCGACGGCATCATGCTGCTTTTCTGCATGCAGGTACTGGCACTGCGCTCGATGACGGGACTGTATGTCGATAGCGGCGGACCAGCGCATCTCCTGCCGCGCCTGCGCGCTGTCTGGATGATCGGTTGCATCTTTGCGTTCCTGGCCATACATTTGCATGCAGCGCCAGCGCCTGTGCTAGGTGCCGTGCTGTTTGTCTGGTCCTGCATCGGCATGCTGTTTGCTCCTTTCGAGCTGAACTGGCGCGCAGCCTGGCCAATTGCCATCACGCCCGCAGCCGCCACCTTCTTGCTCGCCAGTCAGCTCGGTGGCCCGCCAGACCAGGCCATCGTCAAGCTGAGCGCCGTACTGGCGCTGTCTGTCCTGTATTTCACCGTGCGTCATCTTTATCTGCAGCAGCGCAGATCCGCACAAGCAACCAGGCTGTCATAATCAGCCCCACGAATTCAACCGCAACCACTTAACACCGAAACAAGCGCCATGTCCACACAAACCAATTTATTTGACGATGCCCAGCCTGAGCCTATCGAGCCGGATGAACCGGTATTCGACGGCGAAGCGCTGACCCTGTCCACCTTTGCCGAGCGCGCCTATCTCGATTACGCCATCTCCGTCGTCAAGGGCCGCGCCCTGCCCGACGTGTGCGACGGCCAGAAACCCGTGCAGCGCCGCATTCTGTATGCGATGAATGAGCTGGGTCTCAACTCCACAGCGAAGCCGCGCAAATCGGCGGCCGTGGTCGGCGACGTGCTGGGTAAATTGCATCCACACGGCGACCAGTCCGTGTACGACGCGCTGGTGCGCATGGCGCAGGATTTCTCCTTGCGCTACCCGCTGATCGATGGCCAGGGCAACTTCGGCTCGCGCGATGGCGACGGCGCCGCAGCCATGCGTTACACTGAAGCGCGTCTGACGCCGATCGCCAAGCTGCTGATGGATGAAATCGGCATGGGCACGGTGGATTTCCAGCCCAACTACGACGGTTCGACGGAAGAACCGAAGCTGCTGCCGGCGCGCCTGCCGATGGTGCTGCTGAACGGCGCCTCCGGCATCGCCGTGGGCCTGGCGACAGAAATCCCGTCGCACAATCTGGCGGAGGTGGCGAAAGCGGCTGTCGCCATGATCCGCGATCCGAAGATGACGCACGCCGAGCTGATGGCCATCATTCCCGGCCCGGACTTCCCCGGCGGCGGCCAGATCATCACGCCGCCATCGCAGATCCAGGACATGTACGCGAGCGGCCGTGGCAGCATGAAGGTGCGCGCGCGCTGGAAGATCGAAGAGCTGGCGCGCGGCCAGTGGCAAGCCGTCGTGACGGAACTGCCGCCCGGTACCTCGTCGCAAAAGGTGCTGGAAGAAATCGAGGAACTGACGAATCCGAAGATCAAGCTGGGCAAGAAGGCGCTGTCGCCGGACCAGGTGGCCCTGAAGGCACTGATCCTCAATTCGCTCGACACCATCCGCGACGAATCGGGCCGCGCCGCGCCCGTGCGCCTGGTGTTCGAACCGAAGTCGAAGAACCAGGACCAGACGGAATTCATGCTGATGCTGCTGGCGCACACCTCGCTGGAATCGTCGACCTCGATCAACCTGGTGATGATAGGCGGCGATGGCCGTCCGCGCCAAAAAGGCCTGGGCGACATCCTGCGCGAGTGGATCGATTTCCGCTTCGAGACCGTCACGCGCCGCACCAGCTACAAACTGGGCAAGGTCAAGGACCGCATCCATATCCTGGAGGGGCGCGAAGCGATCCTGCTCAATATCGACAAGGTGATCCAGATCATCCGCAATTCGGATGAACCGAAAACGGCCCTGATCGAAGCATTCAAGCTGTCCGAACGCCAGGCCGACGACATCCTGGAAATCCGCTTGCGCCAGCTGGCGCGCCTGGAAACGATCAAGATCCAGCAGGAGCTGGCCGAGCTGCGCAAGGAAGAAAAGTCGCTGCAAGACCTGCTCGACAATCCGGGCTCGATGAAGCGCGCCATCATCCGCGAAATCGAAGCGGACGCCAAGCAGTTCGGCGACGCGCGCCGCACCCTGATCGAGGAAGCGCAAAAGGCCGTGGCCGAACAGAAGGTGGTCGATGAACCGGTCACCGTCATCATTTCGGAAAAAGGCTGGGTGCGCGCACGCACCGGCATCGGCCACGATGCGGCGCAATTCACCTTCAAGGCGGGCGACACCCTGCATGGCGCCTTCGAATGCCGCACGGTCGATACCCTGCTGGGCTTTGGCAACAACGGCAAGATTTACTCGGTTCCCGTCTCGGCGCTGCCCAACGCGCGCGGCGACGGCGTACCGATCACGACCTTGTGCGACCTGAGTGGCGGCACGCCCGGCAACGCCGTGCGCATCCTGCACTACTTTGCGGGCAATGGCGCCACCAACTTGCTGCTGGCGTCGAGCGCCGGCTACGGCTTCATCGCCAAGGCGGGCGACATGAGCAGCCGACTGAAAGGCGGCAAGGCCTTCATCACCCTGGACGATGGCGACGTGCCTCTGGCGCCGAAAGTCATCCCCGAGGCGGCCAGCGCCCTGGCCTGCCTGACGGAAGGCGCGCACCTGCTGGTGTTCGGCCTCGATGAAATGAAAACCCTGACCAAGGGCGGCACCGGCGTCAAGCTGATCGACCTCGATGCCAAGGACAAGCTGCTGGCCGTACAGCCGATCACCCAGCGCGGCGTGGTGGTCTCGGGCATCGGCCGGGCCGCGAAACCGCAGGATGCGTCGCTCGGTGCCACGGCCCTGGCCGAGCACTTCGGCAAGCGCGCGAAGAAGGGCAAGGCACTGGCGGCCAAGCTAAAACCGGTCTCGATGGCGGCCATCGGCTAAGCGCCATCGATGCATACGAAAAGACAGGTTCGCCTGTCTTTTTTTTCGCCCATCGCCGCGTACCGGCAACAGGAAAAATAGTTTTACAGCTAATTTTACAGATATGTCCCGCGTTCCCGTTATCCCTGCAGGCATGCCACCGGCATGCCGCCCCCGGACAGGAGAACCAGGATGACAAACAACGTTTCAGGCAGGCTGCCATGCAGCGCCTGACCCCGGCCGAGCGGCTGGTAGCGGCCATGGCGGCCGAAGGCTTGCCGTATAAAAGCATCGCCAGGGAACTGGGCAAGTCGCCGGCCACCGTGCGCAACCAGTTGCATGCGATTTACCAGAAACTCGATGTAGGCAATCGCACGGCGCTCGCCTGCAAACTGCGCGGCCAGCCTTAAGGCCATGCCAGGCGCAACACGTCGGGCGTCGCTTCGACGATATCGATCACGTCCTGTGCCCCGCTGGCATCCCCCAGGGCATAGCGCCCCATGCCCAAGGGGTGCAAGCGGGTAGACGGGCCGGCAAGGGGGCGGTCATCGGGGCCGGGCGCCATGGAGGTCAACGTCGCCTCTCCTCCTTCCATGCCCCCTGTCCCAGCGCCAAACTCCAGCACCTTGCGCCCCTTGCGGCTGGGCGGAAAGGCGAAGGTCGCCGTGGGCCGGTACACCTCGATACCGTCCGCATCCTCTTCGAAGGAATGCGTCCAGCTACCGCTGGGCAATGCCGTTGTCATGCCGTGCATGCCGCCTCCCCTTGATCACTTTGACGTCAGAAACACGATACCACGCCGCCCAGGCTTTCATAGCCGCTCACGGAAGGCGACCAGGCCGTGCCATTCCACGCCTTGTGGAACAGGGCGCCATTCGTCCCCGTGACAAACACGTCGAGGCGGTTCGGCGCCCAGGCCGTGGCGCGCGGACGCGAGGTGCACACGCCGCCCAGGTTTTCAAAGCCCGTCAAGGATGGCGACCAGGCAGATCCGTTCCACGCCTTGTGATACAGGGCGCTGTCGGTGCCGATGACAAACAGGTCGAGCCGGTTGGCCGCCCACGACACGGCTTCCACTTCGCCTACGCAGACGCCGCCCAGGCGTTCGAAGCCGTCGTTGGAAGGCCCCCATTTCGCGCCATCCCACCACTTGTGGTACAGCGCGCCATCGGTGCCCGTGACAAACACGTCAAGCCGGTTCGGTCCCCATGCAACGGCCTTCGGCGACGAGGTGCAGATGCCCCCCAGGCGCTCATATCCCGTCAGCGACGGTCCCCAGGCCGTGCCGTTCCACCACTTGTGGTACAACGCATGATCGGAACCGATAACGAACACGTCCAGGCGGTTCGGTCCCCACGCCACCGCTTCCGGCTGACCCAGGCAGATGCCGCCCATGGCTTCATAGCCCGTCAAGGATGGCCCCCAGGCGGACCCGTTCCACCACTTGTGATACAGGCCGCGGTCCGTGCCGACGACAAACACGTCGAGGCGGTTCGGTCCCCAGGCCACGGCGCGCGGGTCGCCCACGCACAAGCCGCCCATCGCTTCATAGCCCGTCAGCGACGGCCCCCACGCCGTGCCGTTCCACCATTTGTGAAACAAGCCGCTGTCGGTGCCCGTGACGAACACATCGAGCCGGTTCGGCGCCCACGAGACCACCTGTGGCGCACTGGTGCCAATGCCACCTTGCCCTTCGTAGCCGGTCACCGATGGCGCCCAGGCCGAACCATTCCAGGCCTTGTGATACAGCGCGCGGTCCGTGCCCAGCACGAAGACGTCGAGGCGATTCGCGCCCCAGGCCACGACGGGCGAGGAACTCTGGCGCGGCGTGGCGCCCGTGCCGCCCGTCGCGGTGCCGATGCTGGCGCGCGGACCATCGAGGCAGGCCTGCATGCGCGCCACCTGGCCCGCCGTAAACATGAACATGGCGGGATCGTCGACATAATCCATGTAGTTCATGAACATGTCGCCATTCGGTCCGTTGCTGCAGGAAATATGCGGAAACGAAGGCTGGCCCGTGTTCGGCCCGCCCTGGTTCGGCGTATCGGCGACATTGTCCGTGCCCGAGCAGCCCGTGCCATCGTCGCCCCAGATATGGTTCAGGTTCAGCCAGTGGCCGATTTCGTGCGTGGCCGTGCGTCCCAGGTGGAACGGTGGCGCCGCCGTGCCGCTCGTGCCGAAGGCCGATTGCAGGATCACCACGCCGTCGGTGGCGGCCGGGCCGCCGGGGAACTGCGCGTAGCCCAGCAAGCCGCCACCGAGCTGGCACACCCAGATATTGAGGTAGGTATCGGCCGGCCAGGCATTCATGCCGCCCGTTGCCTGCGATTTAACGGCATCATCGGCGCCAAACGAGGCCACCGCCGTCTGGCGCCGCTCGATGCCGCTGCTCGCCGCACCGTTCGGATCGGTGGTGGCCAGCGCGAACTCCACGCGGGCATCGGACGTCAGCGGCAGGAACGCTGCCGGCGTGCTGTTTACATCCGGGTTGACGCGCCGGAAATCGCGGTTCAGCACGTCGATCTGGCTGGCGATCTGCGCATCCGAAATATTCTGCGCGGCCGCATTCCACACCACATGCACCACCACCGGTATCTGCGTCACGCCGGAACGGCCGGCAATGCTGCTGTCTCCCTCGTAGAGTCCGGCCAGGTTTTCGATATCGGCGCGCACGTTCGCATAGGAGGGATCTTCGGTCAGCAGGCGGCGATGCACGTCCATCGTGGCGCAGGTGCGTACCTGCGGCTTGCCGCCCCCCTGGTCACCGCCGTCGCCGCCCATGCCACCTCCGCCGCCCCCGTCATCGCGGTCGCCCCCCATGCCGCCGCCAGCACCCACGTGCATGCAACTGGCGCCTGCCATGCCCTGCGATGCCTGCTGCATGCCGCCGCCCGGCATGTCGCCAGCATCCGCGGCGGCGCCCTGGGTGAGCGCCGCCTGGTCCGCGTACGACATGCCCAGGCGCTGCCCCGGCATGGCGTCGCCGCCGGCCGCATCGGCGCCGGCCTGCATGTCGCCTTCGACCGGCATGGACTGCATGGCGGACATGGCTGGCGCGCCTTCCGCCGAACCGGTGGCCGGTGATTTTTTCGTTTTAGCGGTGCTCATGATGTCTCCCTTCGTCTGTTTGCCAGTTCACTATGGCATGGCGAAAAGAGGAGCATTTGCGCCAGATCAAGACTGGCAAGCGGTGCCCAAGAAAAGTGGCGGACGAAAAAAAAGACAGCCGAAGCTGTCTTTGGGGTTTGCAGGCCGTGGCCCGCAAACGGGGAATTACTTGGCGGCGGCGGCCTTGACTTCAGCGTCGGCCTTGGCCTTGGTTTCTGCCGTCTTGGTGGCGGCGAGCGCTTTATCGGCGTTCGCTTCCACTTTTTCCTTGGCGACCTTGGCGTTCGCTTTCACGGCCGTCTTGGTAGCTTTCGCATCGGCCTTGGCATCGGTTTTATCGGCCTTGGCTTCCGCTTTCAGCTTGTCTTCCGCATCGGCGCTGACGACTTTATCGTGGGCCTTGGCCTTGGTTTTGTTGGCCTTGTGATGGGCGTCGGCTTTCTTTTCGTCGGCCTTCATTTCAGCCTTGGCGACGTTGGCGTCAGCCTTGGCATCGACCTTGGCTTCCGAAGCGGCAGCCTTGTTGACGTCTTTTTGCGCGGAAGCCTGGGCTTTCACGACAGCTTCGGTGGCCGGCGCGGTTTGCGCGAAGGCGGCGGTAGCAAACAGGGTGGCGATCAGAGCGGCGAGTAATTTGTTCATGATGAGACCTTTCAATATGGTTTAATTTTATTCTTACTAAAGGCGGGCAAAATGTTCAAAATTTGCCAGGCATCGCGCTGTTTCTGGATGGAGCGCAATGGCATGACTTCATAGTAAAGATAACTGGCAAACCACACAGTGCGTTAGCGCACTCAAGGGAAAATATGTGCAATTCGGCAAATTTCCCATCGAGCGCGGCCGGACGCCTCAAATCCTCATGCGCCCACGGCCAGCGCCGCATGGCGTGCCGCCACCCATTCCTCGTTGGCTGGCTCCACGCCCACCACGATGCGGCTGGCATCGGTGGAAATACGGCTGGCGTTGCGCGCATTGGCCTGCGCATCTAGCACGGGGCCGATGAAACCCAGTTCGGCGCAAATGCGCTGGCGCAGTTCGGCGCTGTGCTCGCCGATACCGGCCGTAAACACCAGCATGTCCAGCCCACCCAGCACGGCCGTCAGGGCACCGATCTCGCGCACGATGCGACGGATATACAGGGCCAGCGCGGCACGGATGCGCTCGCCCGTGGCATCCTGCCGGTCTTGCTGCGCCAGCAGCACCGGCGGATCGGCCGACACGCCCGACACGCCCAGCAAGCCCGACTCGTGGTACAGCACATGCGCCACTTTTTCCAGCGACAGTTTTTCGATTTCCATCAGGTAGATCACGGCGCCCGGATCGAGCGAACCGCAACGCGTGCCCATCATCAGGCCGTCGAGCGCGGAAAAACCCATGGTCGTGGCCACGCTGTGCAAATTCTCCATGGCGCACAGGCTGGCGCCGCTGCCCAGGTGGGCGACGATGACCTTGCCGCGCGCGACAGCACCAAAGCGCTGCTCCAGCACCAGCGACTGGTATTCGTACGACAGGCCGTGGAAGCCGTAGCGGCGCAAGCCCCGCTCCCACGCATCGTAAGGCAGGGCCAGCATCTGCTCGACCTGCGGCACCGTGTGGTGGAAGGCCGTGTCGAAGCACGCCACCTGGGCGATATCGGGCCGCGATTCGAGCAGCACCTCGATCGCTTCCAGCGCGAACGGCTGGTGCAGGGGCGCCAGCGGCACATAACTTTTCAGGTCGGCCAGCACGGTGAAATCGATGCGCACGGGGGCGAAATACTTGCTGCCGCCATGCACCACGCGGTGCGCCACGGCGCGCAGCGGGCGCCCGGCCAGCTGCGCCACGACTTGCGCGCGGATATATTCGAGGGCCGCGTGATGCGGCTGCTCCGCATCGAGCTGCAAGGCGATTGCCGGCAGGCCGCCGGCGCGGTAAGTGGCGTTTTCGCGGCCGATGCCTTCAACCTTGCCGCCCCATTGCGCCTGCTGCGGCAGCACGCCGCCGGCTTGCTCGAACAGCGCGAACTTGATGCTCGACGAGCCGCAATTGAGCACCAGGATCAGGGCGCCGTCGGCATGTTGGACGGCTGCGTTCATGGTGGCGTGCTCCGGTAATGGTTGGCCAGCATCACGGCGATGGCGCACGAGGCGATGCGGCTGGCGCGCGAATCGGCGCGGCTGGTGAGGATGACGGGGATTTTCGCGCCCAGCACAATGCCGGCGCTGTCCGCGTCGCCCATGTATTCAAGCTGCTTGGCCAGCATGTTGCCGCTTTCCAGGTCAGGCACCAGCAAAATGTCGGCGCGGCCCGCCACTTCCGAGACGATGCCCTTGACGGTGGCGGCGGCGATCGACACGGCGTTATCGAAGGCCAGCGGGCCATCGAGGATCGCCCCGGTGATTTGGCCACGGTCGGCCATCTTGCACAGGGCGGCCGCGTCCAGCGTGGCCGGCATGTCCGCGTTCACCGTTTCCACGGCGGCCAGGATGGCCACGCGCGGGCAGGCCACGCCGATCACATGCGCCAGGTCGATGGCGTTGCGCACGATGTCGGCCTTCATGGCCAGGTTCGGCGCGATATTGATGGCCGCATCCGTGATGATGAAAGGACGCGGATAGGCGGGCGTCTGCATCAGGAAGCAGTGGCTGATGCGGCGCTTGGTGCGCAGGCCGGCGCTGGCGGCCAGCACGGCCGACATCAGTTCATCCGTGTGCAGACTGCCCTTCATCAGCGCCTCGACCTCGCCCTTGCCCGCCATTTCGGCGCCGCGCGCGGCGGCCGCATGGCTATGCTCGACATCCTCGATGGCGATGCCTTCCAGGCTCAGGCCAGCCTCCAACGCCACCGCTTCCAGGCGCGCGCGCGGCGCCACCAGCACGGGTGTGATCAGGCCGGCCGCATGCGCGTCCAGCGCGCCCGACAAGCTCAGTTCATCGCAAGGGTGGATCACGGCCACGCGGATCGGACCCAGCGTGCGCGCGTGCTCCAGCAGGCGCCGCGTGCCGTCGCCGTTATGCAGGCGAACTTCAGGCAAGGTAGCGCGCACTCTTTCAATCTGTTCGGCGGGCGCGATCACCTGCGCTTCGCCGTCGAGCACCACGGCGCCATGCTGGTTGACGCAGCGGCAGGCCAGGGTCACGTGGCGGTTGCGCGGCTCGCGCGCGGTGACGGTGACGCTGATGGCCAGCGTATCGCCCACGCGCACGGGCTGCAGGAAACGCAGGGTCTGGCCCGTGTAGACGGTGCCGGCGCCGGGCAGGCGCGTGCCCAGCACGGCCGAAATGAGGGCCGCGCCCCACATGCCGTGCGCGATGACGCCCTGGTAGCGGCTGGAAGCGGCAAATTCGGCATCCAGGTGCTGCGGGTTGTCATCGCCCGACATCACCGCGAACAGGGCGATATCGTCCATGCTCAGGGTGCGCGTGATGCTGGCGGTGTCGCCGATGGCGATCTGGTCGAAGGTGCGGTTACGCACGATATGCAAATCATCGTCTTGGGTTGTAGTCATCATGGTCTTCTAGGCAGAGGTAGTGGTTTTGGCAGGTTTGGCCTGGACAGCAGGCTGGGACGCAGTTTGAGATGCGCGCGCGGCCGGTGGCAGCGCCTTCGCGTGCGCCTGGATCGCACGCTCGAATACCTCCAGCATTTGCTGCAGGCTCGCTTCCTCGTCCGGCGTCGGCGCTTCGGGCACTTGCAGCACTTGCTGCAGCCATTCGCCCAGCGCGCGTATGGCATCCGGTTCGGCACGCGACAGCAAAGTCGGCAAGGCGGCGATGGCGGCATCGAAATCGTGCAGCATCAAACGCGCCTGCTGGCGCACGGTGCCGCGGAATTCTTCCATGCTGAAACCCTGCGTGTACTGCGGCTTGACCAATTTGAGGGCCAGGTTGACCCGGCGCTCGTCGGCGATCATGCGGAAGCGGTAGATATAGAACAGCGCGCGCACGGCCGCTTCCACCAGGCCGCCATGCTGCATGTCCTCGTCCATCTTGCGCGTTTCGCAACGCACGTATTCGCAATGCTCGGGCGAGATACCGGGATGCGGGCGCGGCGGCGTGGTGTCGCCGAGGGCTTGTCCCGTCAGCGCCTGCACCAGGGGTGAGCCATAAATCATGTCGAAAGTGGTTTCCTGCACCGTATCGCGCCAGTCGCGCCAGCTGTTCAAGCCGGCCGTGATGGCGTCGGAGAAGGCCTCCTGCATGGCCAGCAGCGGGTTGTCCGGCGCCACCGGCTGACGCTGAGCGCGCACTTTTTCCGCCTCCTTGGCCACCAGCTTGGCCAGCGGATTGTGGTCCGTCCAGCGCTCGTACGAGACGCGCAGCGGATGCGTGAGCTGCAGCAAGCGCGCCGACTGCGGCGTGACCATGGCGCGCACCCATGGCTGCGCAAACGTGCGGTACAAAGCCAGATTCACTTCGGACACGCGCGCGGCGGCGGCGAACTTGCGGTCATTTTCCACGCTTGGCTGCACGATGGCGCGCACATCCTCGATGCCGCGGTGTTCGACCTGCAGCACGTAGTCGCCGCTGGCCAGGTCCGCGTTCGGCGTATCGGGCGTCTTGTCGACGATTCGCGCTTCGTAAATGCCGGCCGGCAGCAGGTTGATCAGGTCGATATTGCTGGCGAATTTCTGGTGTTCCTTGTGTCCTACCTTGGACGAGACGAAAATGCCCAGGTGACCGATGCTGTCATGTACGGCATACACGATGGTCTGGTCGTGCAGCAGCACATCGTTGTCGTCGCGGTACAGGTCCGTGATCCAGCCCAGCGCCTGCGGCGGCGGCGTGATGTTGTCGCCGTTCGAGCAGAACACGACGATGGGCGAACGGATATTGCGCAAGTCCAGGCGCACGCCGTCGGAGGTGATCAGCTCCGCCGTGGCCAGGCGGTTGCCGATGAACAGATTGTCGACGATGTACTGCATCTCGACGTCGTTGAGAAACACGTGGCCGCCCCAGTACTTTTCAAATTCCAGGTAACGGGGCGCTTCCGTATCGATGTTTGCGTACAGGTTGTACTGCTTGCTCCACAGGGTGTTGGCCGGGTTCAGCTTCTCGAAATTCTGCACCAGGCTGGCGCCGTCGAATCGGCCCTTGCCCAGGTCGCCCGCCAGGGCCGTGGCCCAGCTGCCGCCCATCAGCCCACCCGCATAGCGCATCGGATTGCGGCCATGCCAGCCGGCCCAGTACGACACGGGTGCGCCGGCCACGATGATGGGGCCGAACAATTCCGGGCGCATGGCCGCCGTCATGAGGATTTGCCAGCCCGCCTGGCAATTGCCGATAACGACGGGCTTGCCTTCGCTGAACGGATGCAGGGCGATGACTTTTTCCAGGAAAGCCGCCTCGGCGTGCATCACGTCTTCCACTGTCTGTCCCGGCACGGGATCGGGCAGGAAGCCGATGAAGTAGCACGGGTGGCCGGCGCGCAGGGCCACGCCGATTTCGCTCTCGGCCTTGAAGCCGCCGATGCCGGGACCGTGACCGGCGCGCGGGTCGACGACGACGAACGGCCGCTTGGCTTGATCTGGCTCCGGGGCATCGGGCGTCAATATGCGCGCCAGGCCGTAGTTGACGGGACGCGCCAGCTCCAGGCCGGACATTACCAGTTCGGCGGGGAAGTCCAGCACGTTCGGCACTTCTTCGGCCAGATGCTCCTGGTACTGGTTGCCGCGCCGGCGCATCACGTCCGCGTACAGCACGATGCGCTGCCACGAGTCGCGCGCATAGTCGCCCAGCACGCCCAGCGACGGCAAGCCGCCGGTGGAGAAAAATGGAGCAGTTTCGATCTTCATGGCTATCCTTTTCATGCAAACAAACGCCGGAACATTCCGGCGCGGGGGGCTACGCCATCTGGCTGATGGTCTTGCGAAAGCGCGCCAGCGCGAAGGTAAACAAGGCCGTGCCGATGGCCAGCAGGGCCAGGAACGGTTTCCACACCACGTCGATGCCGGCGCCCCGGTACAGGATCGCCTGGCTCAGTTCGACGAAATGCGTGGTCGGAGCGATCAGCATGATGTTCTGCACCAGCTCGGGCATGCTTTCGCGTGGCGTGCTGCCGCCCGAGAGCATCTGCAGCGGCAGCAGCACGAGGATCAACAGCATGCCGAACTGCGGCATGCTGCGCGCCACGGTGGCCAGGAAAATGCCCATCGAGGTGGTGGCAAACAAGTGCAGGGCTGCGCCGCACAGGAACAGCGCGATCGAGCCTTCGATGGGCACATGCAGCATGCCGCGCACCACCAGGTTCAGCGACAGGGCGGCGGCCAGCAGCACCACCAGGCCCATCGACCAGACCTTGCCCAGCATGATTTCGGCCGGCGTCACGGGCATCACCAGCAAGTGCTCGATGGTGCCGTGTTCGCGCTCGCGGATCAGCGCCGCACCCGTCAAAATGATCGACAGCATCGTCACCTGGTTGATGAGTTCCATCAGCGAGCCAAACCACGCCTGGCTCAGCGAAGGATTGAAGCGCGCGCGCATCACCAGCTCCACCGGCGAGACGGTCGCGCCGCGATAGCGCCTGGCGAATTCGGATATTTCCCCGGCGACGATCTGCTGGATGTAGCCGCTGCCGCTGAAGGCCTGGCTCATGCGCGTGGCGTCCACGTTCAGCTGCAGCTCCGCCTGACGCCCGCCCAGCACGTCCGCCTGCAGCTTGGGCGGTATCGTCAGCACGAAGGTGTACTGGCCCGCGTCCAGGCCCGCATCGACCTGGCTCTGGTTGATCATGGCCGGCGGCGTGAACTGCGGCGGGAAGAAGGCCGAGGCGATGCGCCCGGACAGCGGCGAGCCATCTTCGTCGACGATGGCGATCGAAGCCATGTGCAGGGTTTCCGGCTTGGCCGTGGCGGCCACGTAGATGGCCAAAGTGAAGGTGTAGAGGATCAGGATCAGCATCATCGGATCGCGGATCAGGCTCCATATTTCCTTCACGCCCAGGCGGTAGATATTTTCAAGATGCCGCATATCAGCTCTCCTGTTTCTTCAGCAGCGCCACCGTCACGCCGAGGATCACGGGGATCGCCACGATCAGGGGCCAGAACGAGGCGTGCAGGTCGCCAAAGCCCAGCGCCTTGTTGAACACGCCGCGGCTGATATTGAGCATGTGCGTGGCCGGGTACATCAGGCCGATCGCCTTGCCCACGCCTTCCATCGAGGAGACGGGATTGAGCAGGCCGGAAAACTGGATGGCCGGGATCATGGTGCCGATCATGGTCACGAACAGGGCGGCGATCTGGCTGCGCGTAAACGTCGAGGCGAACAAGCCGATGCCGGTGGCGCAGATATTGAAGATGAACGTGGCGCCGATCAGGGTCAGCAGACTGCCCTTGATCGGCACGCCAAAGGCGGTGACCGCCAGCAGCGCCATGAGGGCGAAGTTGAACATGGCCAGCACGACGTAGGGCACCTGCTTGCCAAGCAAGAATTCCAGGCGCGTGACGGGCGTCACGTACAGGTTGATGATGGAGCCCAGTTCCTTTTCACGCACCACGGACAGCGCCGCCAGCATGGCCGGCAGCATCAGCAGCAGCAGCGGAATCACGGCCGGCACCATGGCCGGCAGGCTTTTCACGTCGGGGTTGTAGCGGTAGCGCGTCTGGATGGCGACGGGGTTGCTCATCGTGATGCCATAGCGGTGCAGGGCCTGGTCGGCCAGCCACAGCTGATGCATGCCCTGCACGTAGCCCTGCACGGTTTCGGCGCGCATCGGCATGGCGCCGTCGATCCACGCGCCCACCTGGGCTGGCGCGCCGCGCTGCACGTCGCGCGCAAAGCCGGGCGGAATTTCGATCGCCAGCGACAGTTCGCCGCTGCGCATGCGCTTGTCGATATCGGCATAGTCGCGCAGCGGCGCTCGCTCGACGAAGTAGCGCGAACCGGCCAGGTTGTTCGTGTAATTCTGGCTCAGTGTCGTCTGGTCGTGGTCGAGCACCGCGTAGCTCAAGTCCTCGACGTCGAGGCTGATGCCGAAGCCGATGACGAACAGCAGCAGCACGGAGCCGCCCAGCGCCAGGGTCAGGCGCACGGGGTCGCGGCGCAATTCCAGCGTTTCGCGCCACATGTAGCTGAGCATGCGCCCAAGACTGAAGCGGCTGCGCTGCTGCTTCTGCTGCGGTGCCTGCACTGCCGCCTTTTGGCCCGGCGCCTCGCTTTCCTGCGCTTCGGCCGCTGCCGTGCCACCGCCCGCCTCTTCCAGGTAGGCGATGAAGGCCGCTTCCAGCGATGGCGCGCCCTTCTTGCGTACCAGTTCGGCCGGCGCATCGCTGACCAGCACTTTACCCGCATGCATGAGCGAGATGCGGTCGCAGCGCTCGGCCTCGTTCATGAAATGGGTGGAGATGAAGATGGTGACGCGGTCGCGCCGCGCCAGCTCGATCATCAGGCGCCAGAAATTGTCGCGCGCGATCGGGTCGACGCCGGACGTGGGCTCGTCGAGGATCAGCATTTCCGGCTTGTGCACCATGGCCACGGCCAGCGACAAACGCTGGCGTATGCCCAACGGCAGGCTGTCGGGCAAGTCATCCATCACCTCGCGCAAGTCGAAGCGCTGCGCCATTTCATCGATGCGGGCAGCGATTTGTGCTTCCGGCACGTGGAACAGGCGCGCATGCAGCACCAGGTTCTGGCGCACCGTCAGTTCGCTGTACAGCGAGAACGCCTGCGACATGTAGCCGACCCTGCGGCGCGTGTCGATATCGCTGGAATCGACTTCCTTGCCGAACAGCCAGGCCTTGCCTTGCGTCGCCGGCAGCAGGCCCGTGAGCATCTTCATGGTGGTCGACTTGCCGCAGCCGTTCGAGCCGAGAAAGCCGAAAATCTCGCCGCGACCGATGCGGAAATTCACATGATCGACGGCCGTAAAATCGCCGAAGCGCATGGTCAGGTCTTGCGCCTCAATGGCGACGTCCTGCGCGCTGGCAGCGTCCAGCGGCGTAATCACCACCGGCTGGTGGCCCGCGCGCTTGGCTTCCGGCAGCAGCTTGATGAAGGCCGTTTCCAGGTTGTCGCTTTGCGTGCGCGCCAGCAGTTCGGCCGGCGTGCCCGTATCAAGCACCTTGCCGTCATCCATGGCCACCAGCCAGTCGAAGCGCTGCGCCTCGTCCATGTAGGCGGTGGCGACCATCACGCTCATTTGCGGGCGCTGCACGCGTATGCCGGCGATCAGGTCCCAGAACTGGGCCCGCGCCAGCGGATCGACGCCAGTGGTCGGTTCATCGAGAATGAGCAGGTCGGGATCGTGGATCAGGGCGCAGCACAGGCCCAGTTTCTGCTTCATGCCGCCCGACAGTTTGCCCGCCGGGCGCGCCAGGAACGGATGCAAGCCCGTGCTGCGGGTCAGCTGGTCGATGCGGCGCCGGCGTTCGGCGGCATCGTGGCCGAACAGGCGCGCAAAAAACTGCAGATTTTCCTCGACCGACAGGGTCGGATACAGATTCTTGCCCAGTCCTTGCGGCATGTAGGCGATACGCGGACAGACATCGTCGCGATGGCGCGCATCGCGCATGTCGCCGCCCAGCGCCATGACGCTGCCCTGCTGCACGACACGCGCGCCGGCCACCAGCGACAGCAGGCTCGATTTGCCCACGCCATCGGGCCCGATCAAGCCGACCATGCAGCCGGCCGGCACATCGAGGTCGATGGCGTCGAGCGCCACCGTCTTGCCGTAATGCTGGCTGACGCCCTGGATGCGGACGACGAAATTGTTCCCGTCCATGCTCACTGCGGAACCTTGGCCGTCAGTTCAGCGGGCCATGCCTGCTGCGCATCGAGACGCACCCAGGCCACGCCGGGCAAGCCCACCTTGACCAGCGCCAGGTGCTTTTGCAGCAGCTCGCGGCTGATCTGCGCTTTCACGCGGAACATCAGCTTCTGGCGCTCGCTGGCCGTTTCCACCGTCTTCGGCGTGAACTGCGCGCTGGCAGCGACAAAGGAAATCGTCGCCGGAATCACGTAATTGGGCGCCGCATCGAGGATGATGCGCACTTCGCCGCCCATCGCCACCTTGCCGGCCGCCGTCTCGGGCAGGAAAAAGGTCATGTAGACGTCCGACAGGTCGACCAGGTTGAGCACCTTGCCGCCACCGGCCAGCACTTCGCCCTGCTGCGCCACCAGATATTGCACGCGGCCGTCGCGCGGCGCCGCCAGCTGGCCATCGGCCAGGTCGGCGTCGATGCGCGCGGTGGTCGCTTCGGCGGCAGTCACCGCGGAACGCGAACCGACCACTTGCGCCCTGGCCGCGTCGATGGCCGCCTGCGCCGCCGTGACCTGCGCCTTGGATGCATTCAGGGCTGCGGCCACGCTGCGCACGCGGGCGCGGTCGTCGTCGAGTTCCTGCACCGAGGAAGCGCCCTCTTTCGACAAGGTTTCCGAGCGGGCCAGGCGGCGGCGGGCCGCATCGAGTTCGCTTTCACGCTGCGCCACCAAGGCCAGCGCGGCCGCCTTGTCGCTCTCGCGCACGGCCACCTGCGCCTGCGCACCGACCACCGCGTCGGAGGCCTGCTGCTGGCGCGCGCGCGCCTCGTCGCGCTGGGCCGTCAGCGAGTCCACCTGCATGCTGGCCAGCGGCTGGCCCGCCTTGACGAAGTCGCCCTCGCGCACGAGGATCTCCTTGACCCGCCCCGCCAGCTTGGTGGCGACGTCGATTTCGGTCGCTTCGATGCGGCCATTGCCGCTGACAAAACCTTCACCGGGGCCGGTAGGACGCATTTTTTGCCAGGCAACATAGCCCAGCACGAGAACGGCCACGACCAGCGCGGCGGGGATGAGTTTTTTCTTCAGTTGAGCATTCATGGTATCGGGGCGATCAAATTAGTGGGTGGAAGCGGCGGCGGGGGTGTTGGCAGGCGCGCCGCCGCCCAGGGCCGCATACAGGCTGACCTGGCTGGAGAGCAGCGCGCGGCGCGTCTGCACCAGTTGCTGCTCGACCGTCAGCAGGTCGCGCTGCGCATCGAGCACTTCGAGGTAGGGCGCGGCGCCATTGTCATAGCGCAGCTTGGCCAGGCGCGCGCGTTCGCTCTGCGCGGCCAGGGTGGTCTTGCCGATGTCGACCTGCAGCGCCAGCCAGCGCCGGTTCGACAACGCGTCGGCCACTTCGCGAAACGCGCCCTGCACGCTCTTTTCATAATTGGCCACGGCCACATCGCGGCGCACCTCGGTCAGGTCCATGTTGGCGCGGATGCGGCCCGCGTCAAAGATCGGCAGCACCAGGCGCGGTGCAAAATTCCAGGCGCCGCTGCCAGAATCGAACAGGCCGCTCAATTCCGCGCTGGCCGTGCCGTAGGCCGCCGTCAGCGAAATGGTCGGAAAGAAGGCGGCGCGCGCGGCGCCGATATTGGCTTGCGCGGCGCGCAGCTGATGCTCGGCCGCCATCAGGTCGGGACGCTGCGTGAGTAAAACCGAGGGCAGGCCCGCATGCAGCGGCTGCAGCACGCTGGCGTCGTCGAAGCGGCGCACCTCACCAGCCACCGGCGTCAGGTCGACCGGGCCGCCCACCAGCTGGGCCAGCGCGTGCGCCTGCACGGCGCGCGCCTGCTCCAGCTGCGCCGACAGCGAGAGGGCCTGGCTGAGCAGGGTTTCCACCTGCGTCAGGTCCAGCTTGGAAATCGATCCGACCTCGAAGCGGCGCGTAAAGATGCGCAGCGACTCGGCACGGCTGTCGACCGTGGCGCGCGCCAGCGCCACGCGTTCATCGAGTTCGCGCAAGCCCAGGTAGCCATTGGCCACCTGCGCCACCAGGGCCACGCCGACGGCGCGGCGCGCCTCGTCGCTGGACAGCAGGGTTTGCAGCGCGCTGTCCTTCAGGCTGCGCACGCGACCCCAGAAATCGAGTTCCCAGGCGCTCACGTTCAAGCCCGTTTGGTACTGCGCGCTCGTCATGGGACGGCCCGTCACGCTCAGGTCACCGGGCACGCGCGTCCGGCTGCCAGAGGCGCCCAGCGCAATGGTGGGGAATTGTTCCGCGCGCTGGATACCATACGCGGCGCGCGCCTCTTCCACGCGCAGGGCGGCGATGCGCATATCGCGGTTGCTGGCCAGCGCCTGCGCAATCAGCGCCTGCAGGCGCGCGTCGGCAAAATAGGCTTGCCAGGCGATGTCCGCCGCGTGCGCGCCGGCGGGATCGGATTCCGGATACTGCGCCGCCACGGGCAGCGGCGGTAGCGCATACGGCGGCGCCATCGAGGCGCAGCCGGCCAGGGCCAGCGTGGCGGCCAGTGCAGTGGCCAGCGCGGCCATCCTGGCGCACGCAGATAAAGCGGGAACAGGCATGATCATCTTCTTCCAGTCAATTCAGAATGTTGTAGCCGCCGTCGACATACAAGGTGCCGCCCGTGATGGCGCGCGCGCCGTCGCCGGCGAGGAAGGCGCACAACGCGCCCACGTCCTCGATGGTGGCCAGGCAGCGCATGGGCGAGCGTTCGATGGCGTCGGCCATCAGGCGGTCGAAATGGGCAATGCCGGAAGCGGCCCGCGTCTCCAGGGGCCCCGGCGAGATGGCATTGACGCGGATGCCTTTCGGGCCCAGTTCCGCCGCCAGGTAGCGCACCGATGCTTCCAGCGCCGCCTTCACTGGCCCCATCAGGCCATAGTCGGCGATGACTTCCTCGGCGCCCAGGTAACTCATGGTCATCAGGCTGCCGCCGTCCGGCATCAGCGGTTCGGCCAGCTTCGCCATGCGCATGAAAGAGTGGCAGGAGATATCCATCGCCTGCGCGAAGCCGTCAGCCGAACTGTCCGTGACGCGGCCATGCAAGTCTTGTTTGGGCGCGTAGGCGATGGAATGGACGACGAAATCGAGCCGCCCCCACTGCTGCTCGATCTGCGCAAACAGCGCTTCGAGCTGGCCAGGCACGGCCACGTCGAGCGGCGCCATGATGGCTGCCTGCACTTGCTGCGCCAGCGGCTCCACATGCGGACGCGCCTTGTCATTGAGCCAGGTCACGGCCAGTTCGGCGCCGGCCGCGCGCAAGGCGCTGGCGCAGCCCCAGGCGATGCTTTGCGCGTTGGCGATACCCACCACCAGCCCACGCTTGCCCTGCAAAGGCAAGTACTGCTGCAAGGCGGCCGTCATGCCTGAACTGGACGCAGGGCGGGCCAGGGCGTGGCCGCGTTCACGCATCGCACTGCGCCGGCGCGCATGGCGGCGGCGCACATGGCCAGGGTGACGCCGCCGGCACGCGCATACGGCAAGGCAATGGGAGTGTGGGGGTGTAAGGTACTGCACGCGTCAGGCGCGGGGATCTGCATCTTCATGAATCGGGCTTCCGTCACTGAAATTCGAGGCCAGCACCAGTGCATTCTCGGGGAACTGGTACGGGGCGAAAATTACTCTACAGCATTTAGATACGTGATTCGCGATGAGTCCGGTCCGCATGCACAACGCTTTTGAGCTAGGTCAACTATAAGTGCGATTGCGGCAATGCAGCATTGATGTAAATCAAATTTTACCTCAATATTATCTAAATGAAATATTTTTCAGGCAAGCGTGCGTACATGCATATTTGACAATATTACTTGGCCGGCAGGAGGAAAAGGGACTTTGCCAGCGCAGATGAGCATGGCTTGAATAACAAGCAGCGCTGAGCGGCGGCGGATGACAGCCGTTGGGGGAGAGACGGAATGGGGACCATGCTATTGCGTTGCAACATGGCCCGCCATGCCTTGCGGAACTGCGCTGAACGGCCTTATTGGCGCGGCGCTGCGGGACGCGAATACAGGTCGATGATGGTGCTGATGCCATCCTGGCATACGGAGCAGAAGGTCTCGCTGCGGTCGAACATGATGCACTGCATCTCGGGCCGGTAGTAGCCGGACGACTCATAGTTCGCGCCTTCGAAGGCGCCCACCGCATGGCGCTGCGGCGCCTTCGAGAACAGCTGCTGCGTGTACGCCAGGTCGGCCTTGAACAAGTCGCTCATCTCGCTTTCAGGGCGGTTGGCAGCGCGCAGGGCGGCGCGCTGCTTCTGGTACTCGCGCGCATGGCTGTCGTACGCTTCCTTCGGCCATGGCGTCGGCAGCGGCGTGCCTGCCTTGACGTGGTTCTGCCATTTCAGCCTGGCCGGATCGCGCAGCGCCGTGGCGTTCGGCTCCCACGGTTCCTGCCGCTCGCCATTCGACTGATAGGCCACGGGCGAGGTGTAGTACTCGTCGGCCAGGCCGGCGAAATGGTGGCCGAATTCATGCACGAACAGGTAATTGGCCCAGTCGTTGTTGGCTGCGGCAGTACTGAACTGGCCGAAGATGCCGCCACCGCCGTAGGTGTCGTTATTCACGAGGATCTCGATGAATTCATACGGCGCATACTGCGCCAGGTCGCGCAGGGCGCGGTTGTCGGTCGTCAGCACATAACGCTCGCTGCCGAAAATATCGTAGCGCGTGCCCAGCGGCGACGCATGGTGCACGCCCGTCGATGGACGCGACACGCCCGATTCCTGCGTTGGCGCGGCCATGGCCCACACGTTGAAGTCATTGGCCCGCTCACGGAACGGCGAGACCGTAAACAGGTGCTCGGCCAGTTTGCGCGCCGTCGCTTCGAACTTGCCCATTTCGGCGGCCGTGTAGCCGTCGCCCATGATCAGCAGGTCGACCTTCTCGGACGAGGGGCCACTGATGCGGATCGGTATCGGCTTGACGGGTGCGGGCGGCTGCTTGCGGATCACCTCCTGCGAGGCCGGGTCGACATCGGTGCTCCACACAATGGAAAACAGGCCGCGCTCGTCGCGCTTGAGAATGCGCACGCGCACGGGGTGCTCGGGCTGCGGGAAACGCACGGATTCCTGGAACGCGCGCGTGGTGGTTTTCGCTTCGTCGGTACTGGCCCATTCACCGAAAATGGTGGAGAAGCCGCGCGAATACAGCACCTTGCCGGACTGGATATCGACCACTTCCAGCAGATTGTTGCCGCGGTTGCTGTCGTCGATGGGGCGCGCCAGGTTGCCCGGCCATGGCAGGGGCTCGACCAGCACGCGCTCGACCGCATAATGTTCGCCCAGCGCATTGCCGCTGTGCTGGTAATCGAGGCGCATGGTGGCCGGCTCGGTGGCACTGGCCGCCTGCGCGACAGGTGCGATGCCGGCGGCCAGCGCCAGCGCGCAGAGGAAGGATCGAATCGGGGTCTGCTGCATCTCATTCCTGACACGGTAGAAAAACGGGTAAAAGAAACGGTTTTCCAAACAAACAGCGGCGCCAGCGGCGCGCATGGAAAAATCCGGTGGGGCACATTGTAGCGAGAGGAATACGCACTGCAAAGCATCCATTTCACGCACCCGCTTGACCGCACCACGCAATCGCTTTATATTAGACCGACTAGTCAATTAATGAAAGGACAGCCAACCGCCATGCGCACCATTGATCCCGGAAAACACGCGGCCCGCCGCGACGCCATTCTCGCAGCGGCGCGCCACTGCTTCGCCCGCAAGGGTTTTCACCAGACCAGCACCGCCGCCATCTGCGCCCAGGCGGGCATGAGTCCCGGCAACCTGTTTCATTACTTCCCCACCAAGCAAGCCATCATCGCCGCCATCGTCGACCAGGAAGGCAGCGAGACGGCCGCCTATTTCGCCGGCGTACAGGACGGCGCCGATGCGTATGGCGCCCTGCTCGATTTCATGGACCTGGTGCTGGCGCTGGCGGCCGACGGGGATTTTGCGGGACTGGCGCTGGACATTTCCGCCGAAGCGATGCGCGATCCGGATATCGCGGCCAGGGTGGCGCGCAACGACGCCATGCTGCGCGCCGGCGTGCAGGCGCTGCTGGAAAGCGCTGCTGCGCGAGGCCAGGTCGACGCCGCGCTCGACGCCGCGCAAACGGCCGGCTGGATCGCTGCGCTGATCGACGGCATCTTCAACCGGGTCGCCGTCGATCCCGCTTACGCGCCGCCGGCGCAGCGCACCAGCCTGCACCTGTTATTGGCGCGCTTCCTGCGCCCTGCCCAGTCATGAGCGGCGCCATGACGGCAACACCGGCGCGCATCGCCGATGTCGACGGCCTGCGCGGCTGCGCCTTGTTCGGTATTTTGGTCGTCAATATCGGCGCCTTCGCCACGCCCTGGTTCGGCCTGGGCTTGACCGATCCGGCCTTTCACGGCGGCGTGGACCGCGCCACGCATTTTCTCGTCGCCCTGCTGTTCGAGACCAAGTTCTATCTGCTGTTTTCCTTCCTGTTCGGCTACAGCTTCACCTTGCAGATGCAGGCGGCGGCGCGGGCCGGTGCGCCGTTCGTGCCGCGCATGCTGCGCCGGCAAGCGGGCCTGTGGCTGATCGGCGCCCTGCATGCCGTGTTCCTGTTTCATGGCGACATACTCACCACCTACGCCGTGCTGGGCATCGTGCTGCTGGCACTGCACCGCTGCGGCGAACGCCAGGCACTGTCCCTGGCCCTGATGCTCGTCACCGTCTGCGTGGGGTTCTGGGCCGGCATGGCCTGGCTGCAAAGCCTGCAGCCGGCGGGCGACGCGGCGGACAATGCCGTGGCGATGGCGCAGAAGGCGGCAAGCGCGCTGGCCGCCTACCGCGCCACCCCGGCCACCGTCGTCCATCAGCACCTGCGCGAACTGAAAGACATCTGGATCGTCCTGCTGCTGGTGCAGGCGCCGTGCGCACTGGCCATGTTCCTGTGCGGCCTGGCCGCCGGCAAGCGCGAGCTGCTGCTGCACGCCAGCGATTACCTGCCGCTGCGCCGCCGCCTGCTGTGGGCCGGCGCGCTGGTGGGCCTGCCCGGCGCTGCCTTCTATGCGTGGACGTCCGTGTATGCGCAAAGCCAGGCATGGCAGGTAGCGGGACTGGCCGTGGGACTGGCGAGCGCGCCGCTGCTGGCCTGCGCCTACCTGGCGCTGGCGCTGGCGCTGTTCGAGCGCCTGCGCGACGGCACGCTGTTTGCGCTGCTGGCCGATACGGGCCGCATGGCCTTGTCGAACTACCTGCTGCAGTCGGCCATCTGTGCGTGGCTGTTCCTTGCGTATGGCGCGCGGCTGACGGGCAGCGTCTCGCCGCTCGGTGCGCTGGCGCTGGCTGTCACCATCTTTTGCGTGCAGCTGCCACTGAGTCGCTGGTGGCTGCGCGGCCACGCGTATGGCCCCGTCGAGTGGCTGCTCAGGGCATTGACGATCGCCGCGTGGCCGCGCTGGCGGCGATCGCGCGCCGCCTATTTGTAGCGGTACAGCGGCTGGCGCAGCTGGATCGGGCGGATATCGAGGCGCAGCTTCAGCACCGAATACGCTTCCGCCTCGGTCGAGCTGTAGCCGACGCTATTGACCGTTTTACTGAAGCGGAACTCGAAGCCCAGGTCCGGGTACGGGTCGCGCGGGTTGCCAAAGGCGATGCCGATGGCTTCCTGCTGGGCGTTGTCGATCAGGTTGCCCATCAGGTCCAGCACGGCGTTATTGCCGAGGATATCGTTGGTAAACACGGGTTCGCGCATGTCGGGCTGGTTCGGATCGAGCTTGTTGTCGGCCTTGTCCGGCGAGGGCGTAAATACGCGCGTGACGAGGTTGAATTTGTCGCCCCGGTCCAGATAGCTGATGGCCGCGTTGCTGATATTGAAATTTTTCACGCCACGGTCGCTGATGGCACCCGACAGGTCGATCAGCAAGGCGCCGCTGTAACCGATGACTTCCACGTCGCGCATGGCATCGACCACCATGGCGCTGTTTTCATCGATACCCAGTCCCAGGTGGTAGCCTTTTTTCAGCATCACGGGAATCATGCGCGCAAAGCGCCCGCGTACCAGCAGATGCTGATCCACGAAGACATCGCTGCCGATGAAGCCCAGGCCCGGCGCAATCTCGCGCCCGTCCGTGACGCCCATCTTGAGCATGTCGAGCACGGGCTTGGCATCGTAGAACATGGTGGTGCTCATGATGGCCGCGCCGGCGCTGGAACCGGCGATCACGCCGCCGTTGCGGTAGACCGACCAGATGGCTTCCAGCGCGGCCGTGCGGCTGCCGTCCGGGCGCAGCAAGGCTTGCGTGATGCGCCCCTGGTCACCGCCGGCGAAATAGATGCCGGTGGCCGACTTGATCTGCGTGACGATGGCCGGATCTTCGGCCGCCTTGCGGTAATCTCGATTGGGCAGCTTGACGGCCAGCGGCACGAAAAAGGCATCGGCGCCATATTGATTGAGTTTTTGGATGATGCTTTCACCCGATTTTTCCGGATTCATCGCGGCCGAGGCCAGCACGGCGATCCGCGCGCCCGGCCCGCCCGACAACTTGACGATGCGCTGCCAGACTTCGGCATTGTCGGCGCGCAGGCCGCCGCCGATGATGACGAGGGTGCCCTGCGGGGCGCTGCCGATGGCACTGCCGCCAGGCGCCGCCACGGCATGGAAGCTGCACAATGCCAGCGCGAACAGCAGCGCGGCACGGAAGGTCTGATACAGGCTTGAAGATGATTTCATGGTGCCTCTCGAATACATGGAAAGGGGCACGCGCCTGGCGCGCACCCTTGCTGCCAAAACTGCTGCTTGCAACCCAACGCCATCGAACTACGATACTACCGGCTGCGTGTGACAGCCGTATTGCGGCATCTCCTGCTTTGCCGCCTTATTTGAAGCTGTAATTGGCGCTGGCATAGAAGCGCCGGCCACGCGGGTCCGAATAAGTAGGGTCATAGCCGGACAGGAAAAAGTACGCCTGGTTCGAGTACGGCGGGCTGGTATTGAACAGATTCTGTATGCCCGCGCGCAGCTTGAACTGCTTGCTGACGGCATACGCACCCGACATGTCCCACAGCGTGTAGGCCTTCACCCGGTTCGGTTTGACGACGCTGCCATCGTCCGTGTTGATGGCCGAATTCTGGTCATCATAGCCGCTCGAATAGGTGTTCGACAGGCTGGCCGAATACGGGCCGTTATCCCAGTCCAGCGTGATCGTATGGCGCCAGCGCTGCACCACGCCGTCCGTGACGAACTTGTTCAGATTGCTGATGAAATCGTCGCCAGGGCTGGTCTGGATTTTCGAGTCGAGCACATACGTGCCGCTCAGGTGTCCGCCGAAACGCCCCCATGCCGTTTTCACGCCATGCAGGTCGGCCGTGATATCGATGCCCGCAGCCTTTTGCGCGCCGCGGTTTTCCTTGCGCAGCTCGATGTAGTCGATCTGATTGTCTTCGTCGCGGTGCACCAGGTTGCCGTACTTGGACAGATTGGACAGGATGATGTCGTCGCCGATTTCGCTGATCAGGTCCGTGCGCTTGATGTTCCAGTAGTCGGCACTGAAGGTCCAGTGCTGGCTCGGTTCGAGCACCAGGCCGGCCGTGAACTGGCGGCTACGTTCGGGTTTCAGCTTGTCGTTGCTGTAGCGGCGCGTACGCCAGTTGTCGGCGCAGACAGAGTAGTCGTTGCCCTCGGCTTCGCAGTACACGGGATCGGGCAGGGTCGCCGTCTGGCTGTAGACGGTGGGCCGGTGCAGGTCCGACATTGACGGCGCGCGGAAGCCCTTGCCGGCCGAGGCGCGCAGCAGCACCTGCTTGCTGGGCATATAAGTCAGGCCGATTTTAGGACTCAAGGCGCCGCCCACCTGCTGGTAATGGTCATAGCGGCCCGAGAGCTGCGCCTGCCACTGCTTGCTGAATGGCAGCAGCAGTTCGCTGTAGATGGCCTGCACATTGCGGCTGTCGCTGGTGGCTACGCCCCCTTCGGGCGCTTCGTCGTTGGTGATATTATTACTCATCAACAATGCGGATGGCCGGAAGTCCGTGCGCTCGCGCCGCACTTCGCCGCCCACGGCCAGCGCCAGGTCGCCGCCGCCCAGTGCCATCAGCGCGCGCGACACCTTGAAATCGAGCGAGTCCATGACGCCGCGCGCATGCCGCACCTCGTCGTTGACCTGGATGCTATCGAGCAGTGCCTTGCCCGCCGCGCTGGACGGGCCGAACGGATTGATGGTGCCATCCGTGATGCCCTTCTGAAGCTGGTCGGCCAGAAGGTAGCCATGCGTGTCCTTGTCCCTGACCACGTTGACGCTGTGATTCAAGCCCACGTCGTAATCCCAGCCGCCGACGGTGCCGGTGGCGCCCACCACGTAACGCTGGCTTTCGCTGGTCAATTCGCTGGTGCGCATGCCCGCTTCGTTCAGGCGGATGCGCAGGGCCAGCGTGTCAGTCAGCCCTGCCGCGCTCAGCTGCGGCACCATGCTGGCGTCGATTTCGCCATCCGGCCGCGCTGTCGATCCCACGTAATAGCTGCGCGAACGGCTCAACGCCACCTCGGCATACAGTTGGTGATCGTTGTTCAATTTGAGGACGCCGCGCGTCAACAGGTTCTGCTTGTCCGTCTTCGGATACAGCTCGGTGTCGCCCATATAGTTATAGGTACACGCATCGACGCCGCCCGTGCCGGCCGGCAGGTACACATTGGCAGGGCCACTGCAGCCCGGAATCGACAGATTGATCTGGCGATTCGTGATCGGCTGGCCATTCAGCAGGAAGCCCTGTTCCTGCAGGTAGTCGCGCTGGTCGCTGCTCAGGCGGATATTCGCCGGACTGGTGTAGCTGGACAGCAAATGGCCGAGGCGTTCCGGCACATGCAGGTTCGGAATGAACTTGCGCTGCGAAGTGCTCAGGCGGTCGGTTTTTTGCAGGTCGACCACGGCAAAGATATTGTAGCCATCCGCCGCCAGGTCACCCGTGCCGGCCGTGATGCTGGCCGTGCGCTTTCCCGCACCGCCTTCCTGCGTGCCGCTGCCGTAGACATTCAGCTCCACGCCCTGGTAATCCTTGCGCGTAATAAAATTGATCACGCCGCCGATGGCATCCGTGCCGTACAGGGCCGAAGCACCATCGAGCAATACTTCCACGCGCTGCAGGGCGGCGGCAGGAATGTTATTCAGGTCAACGCCCGCATCGTCGCCGGGCGAGGCAAAATTGGCCATGCGCCGGCCATTGAGCAGTACCAGGGTCGATGAGGTGCCCACGCCGCGCAGGTTGGCGCTGTTGAAGCCGCGCTGGTCGCCACCCACATTGATGCTGACGCCATCGGTCAGGCCGCCCACGTTGGCCGACACGCGTGCCATCAGCTCGGCCGCCGTCGTCACGCCCGCCTTCTCGATATCGGCGCGCGTGATGACCTGCACGGGCAGCGCCGTCTCCGATTCCAGGCGCTTGATGGCCGAACCCGTGATCTCCACGCGCTGCATTTTTTTCGGCGCCGGCTCGCCATCGCGCGCCTGCTCCTGTTCCTGCGCCTGCGCGCCGCTGGCCAGCATGCCCAGCGCCGCCGACACGCTCAAGGCCCCCAGCGCCAGGCGCACGCCTTGCGCCAGCAGCGACTCGCGTGGCAATACGGAACGGCCGTTCTGTCTTTTCATGTGCATTGCATCTCTCCCCAATGGTGTATGTCTGATTTTTATCATGATTTTTGTACTGCCTTGCGCTGCCTGGATACTGCTTTCCGGGGCCCCGGCACGCCATGCTCGCCACCGTACAGATAGGCGGCGATGACTTCGCTCAGACGGGCGGCCTTTTCAACGTTCTTCTTGTTCGACACCATCAGCGCCACGGCCAGCGCCTCGATCATGGCCAGCGCCGTGCTGGCGCTGCTGGGCAGGACGGGATGCGTGCTTTGCGCATACAAGGCATGATCGGCCAATTCGGCCAGGGGCGACGCGGGAGAGTCGGTGAGCGCCACGATGCAGGCGCCGCGGTCACGCGCAAAGCTGGCCAGGCCGATGCAGTCGAGCGTATAGCGGGGGAACGAGATCACCACCAGCACGTCGTGCGCCGTCAGGTTGACCAGATGCCCGGCTGCCACTTCCGAACCGCCGATGCCCACCACTTCCACCACATGCGGGCAAAACGGCTGCAGATGCTGCACCAGCATGCCCGCCAGATTGGCCGACAGGCCAAAACCCATCACATACACTACCTTGGCGCGCGTCAGGCGCCGCACCACGGTCTGCATGGCGGGCGGCGACAGGGCATCGGACGTGGCGGCGATATTCGCGGCCGCATACTCCAGGCTTTCCGTGACGGGTGATGTGGCGCGCGCACGCCGTTGTATCGTACGGCGCAATTTGTCGACTGGCTGCAACAGCGATTGCAGGGTTTCGGCCATGGCGCTGCGCATGGCCGAATAATTCTTTTGCCCGATGTCGCGCGCGAAGCGGCTGATGGTGGCCGTCGAGACCTGGCAGCTGTCGGCCAGTTCCTCGATGCCCAGCGCCGTCACGCGCATCTGGTTGCGCAGCAGGTAATCGGCGATCTGCCGCTGCGAGGCCGAGCCGCTGGCCAGCACGTGCATCAGCGTTTGCCCCAACGGCGATTGCGCGAAGGCGGCATCGGGCGACGACAGGGCTGCGGCCACCGGCGTGCGGAAGCTGTTACGGGCGGGACTGGCGGAGGATTTCATATCACTGGCGGCCTGTGTTCTTGTGCATGGCGGATGACGGATAAAAAGGCGAAAACGGGTCGCTGGAACTTACTCTACTCATATCAAAAAGAAAACTCAACAAATATTTGTAAAAGGATTTTCATTGATTTACTTCGTGAAAATAATGCTACATAATCGACCGAAATCCATCAACCGCGCCCCGTTTTGGGGCGAATTCACCATGCAAGTACAACAGCATCCCATCTCCAGCGCGCACGCCAGCGTAGCGTGCCAGTTGAGCAGCTTCCACTTTGGCACGGCGGCGGCAGGCAGCCGCAGCGGCAAGAAGGTGTATATCCAGGCGGCGCTGCACGCGGACGAAGTGCCGGGCATGCTGGTGTCGCAATTTTTGCGCCGCGAACTGCTGGCGCTGGAGGTAGCGGGCAAGATCCACGGCGAAGTGATCCTGGTGCCGGCCGCCAATCCCATCGGCCTGGCGCAAGCCATCCACGGCGCGCCGTTTGGCCGCTTCGACCTGACCACCGGCATCAACTTCAACCGCGCCTACCGCCACGTGGCCGATGAACTGAAAACCACGCTCGATGGCCAGCTGGGGCAGGATGCGCAAGCCAATGTGGCGCTGATACGCCAGCATGCGCGCGACGCCGTCGCTGCCTGGCGGCCGTCCACGGATGCGGAGACGCTGAAAAAGACGCTGCTGGGCATGGCCATCGATGCCGACATCGTGCTCGACCTGCATTGCGATAACGAGGCTGCCCTGCACATCTATACGGGCACGCCGCTGGCGGCGCAGATCGCGCCCTTGTCCGCGCTCCTGGGCGCGCGCGCCGTGCTGCTGGAACTGGCGGCCGGCGAAGAGCCGTTCGACGAAGCCTGCAGCCGCCTGTGGTGGGACCTGGACGCACACTTCCAGGGCCGCTATCCGATTCCCGCCGCCTGCCTATCGACCACCGTCGAATTGCGCGGCGAAGTGGAAGTGAGCTACGCGCTGGCAGAGCGCGACGCCACCGCCCTGCTGCGTTTTCTTGCCATTGAGGGCGTGCTGGAGATCGATGGCGCCGGCGACGACCTGCCCGCTCCGCAATGCCGGCCCACGCCGCTGGCCGGCGTGGAACCGATCCTCGCGCCGCATCACGGCGTACTGGTGTATCTGCGCGAAATGGGCGACGTGCTGGCCGCCGGCGATGCGCTGGCCGACCTGATCGATCCGGTCAGCGGCGAGACGACGACCTTGCGCTGCAGCGTCGCCGGTGTCTTCTTTGCGCGCAGCGCCCACCGCCACGTCTTGCGCGGCATGAACGTCGGCAAGGTCGCCGGCGCCATCGCCTTCCGCGGCGGCAGCCTGCTGAGCCAATAAATGTCACCCATGAGAAAATTCAAGCTCCCCAATACCTTCGTCCTGCTGTGCGGCATCCTGGCCATGATCGCCCTGGCGACCTGGCTGGTGCCGGGCGGGAAATTCGATACCCAACTGGTGAATGGCAAGCAGCTGATCATTCCCGGCACGTTTCACTACGTGGACAACAAGCCGCAGGGACTGGCAGCCCTGATGATGGCGCCCATCAAGGGCTTCGTCGACGCCAGCCTGATCATCGGCTTCATCCTGATCGTCGGCGGTGCCTTCGCCGTGCTGCAAAAGACGGAAGCCTTCGATTCGCTGATCAAGGCCATCGCCAAGGCGCATACCAGTTCGCGCTTCGTGCGCGCCGCCATCATTCCCGTCTTCTTCACCATGTTCTCGCTGGGCGGCGCCACTTTCGGCATGAACGAGGAAGCCATTCCCTTCATCCTGATCTTCGTGCCGCTGGCGCTGGCGCTGGGCTATGACACCATCACCGGCGTGTCGATTCCTTTCATCGGCTCGCAAGTGGGCTTTTCCGCCGCCTTTTTAAATCCGTTCAACGTCGGCATCGCGCAGGGCATCGCCGGCGTGCCGATCTTTTCCGGCATCGGCTACCGCCTGATCGTGTGGGCCATCGCCACGGCGGTCAGCATCGTGTTCCTGATGTGGTATGCGGCGCGCATCAAACGCCATCCGGAAAAAAGCCCGACCTACCTGCTCGATATCGAAAAGCGCAGCGAGCATTCGATGGACCTCGACAGCTTTGCCGGCATGACCCGCACGCACCGCGCGGTGCTGTGGATTTTCATGGCGACTTTGCTGACAATGGTCGTCGGCGTCGTCAAGTACGACTGGTTCATCGATGAAATCGCCGCCCTGTTCCTGGTGATGGCCATCATCGTCGGCCTGGTCGGCCGGCTCGACATGGACAGCCTGGTGGCGTCCTTCGTGCAGGGTGCGCGCGACATGGTCAGCGTGGCACTCGTCATCGCGCTGGCGCGCGGCACCATGATCCTGGCGCGCGATGCGCAGATCATCGACACCATGCTGCATGCATTGACGCCCCTGGTGGCGTCGTCAAGCCCCGTCTTTGCCGCGCAAAAGATGTTCTTCATGCAGTCGGTGATCAACTTCTTCATCCATTCCGGCAGCGGCCAGGCGGCGCTCACCATGCCCATCATGGCGCCGCTGGCCGACCTGGTGGGCGTGACGCGCCAGACGGCCATCCTGGCTTTCCAGTTCGGCGAATTCACCACGCCGATGATCCCCACTTCCGGCATCACCGTCGGCGTGCTGGCACTGGCGCGCGTGCCGTGGATTACCTGGGCCAAGTGGATGATCCCGCTGCAGCTGATTTACCTGGTGCTCGCGCTGCTGCTGCTGATTCCCCCCTGCCTGATGCACTGGCAGTAAAAACCCCGGCCATGGCGACACCCAGTCCCCATGGCTTTTTTGCGCCCGACTCGCAAGGCAATCAATCAACGCTGGTAGATGTCCGGCACATAGCGCTCCATCAGCGTTTCCGCGCGCAGCGGCGCCGTGAAACCGTAACGCCCGTACAGCGTATGCGCCGTACCGGTGGCCAGCATGAAGCGGCGCAAGCCCTGCAAATCGGGATGCGCCATCACGGCTTCCATCAGGCGCTTGCTGTAGCCACGGCCGCGGTATTCTTGCAGCACATACACGTCGACCAGATAGGCAAACGTGGCGTAGTCGCTGACCACGCGGGCGAACGCCACCTGGCGGCCGTCAAGCGTACCGCCAAAACACAGCGAATGGTCGATGGCGCGCTGTACGGTAGCCAGCGGGATGCCGATGGCCCATGTCGATTGCGTGCTGAGAAAAAGGTGGATGGCTGGAACGTCGAGTTCCGCCTTGTCGGTGCTGATCATCAAATGTGACATCGCGCAGGCCCTGCTATCGTTAAAAGCACGATCATCGGCCTTTTTGCTGCGGCTGTCACCAGGGCTGGATAGAAGCGGGGGCGCCACCCGTTCTGCCTGTCCGTGATGCGGGGTTGCTGTTTGCTGCGGATGCTGCTTGTACTGCCGGCAATGCCATCGCCACGCTTACAGGGCGGCTTTTTCTGCTGCGCTCAGACGCTTGGCGCTGACATACACGGTGTGCATGCTGGCTTGATCGGCGCTGGCGGCGATGGGGGCTGGCGCGGCGCGCAATTTCGGCACGGCGGCGGTGGCCAGGCTGGTGGCGGCGGCGATGGCGATGATGGCAACGAAGATGGCTTCCATGTTTTTAGCGATGTTCATGATGGTGTCCTTTGAGTGGCTGGTTGTGTGTTGCGATGATTGAACTGTAGGCTGATCGCCCTTGAACTGCCATCGGATTGCGACCAAACGCACGATTCGCGGGACAGAATACAAAAAGCCCGGATGGAACGCAGAACAGCATCCGCAGCGTGGCATTTGACGCGTGCCAGCCCCATTCCCGGCCATTTCAGCGCCCTGCAAGCCCCTAAAAGCCCTACCACAGGCCAACCTTGTTTATAATCGCCCTACACTAAAGGACTTCTTTCATGACTGATCAATTCTCCAAAAAGGGCGAAGCCTGGTCGGCCCGGTTTTCCGAACCGGTCTCGGACCTCGTCAAGCGCTACACAGCTTCTGTATTTTTTGACAAGCGCCTGGCGCTGTTCGACATCGAAGGTTCGCTGGCCCATGCGGAAATGCTGCATGCGCAAGCCATCATCAGCCCGGCCGACTACGCGGAAATCGTGCGCGGCATGGCGCAAATTTCGCAGGAAATCGCCGCCGGCCAGTTCGAATGGCTGCTGGATCTGGAAGATGTCCACCTGAATATCGAAAAGCGCCTGACCGAACTGGTAGGCGATGCGGGCAAGCGATTGCACACGGGCCGTTCGCGCAACGACCAGGTGGCCACCGACATCCGCCTGTACGTGCGTTCCGCCATCGACGACATCACCGCCCTGCTGGCGACGTTCCGCAGCGCGCTGACGGACCTGGCCGAACAGCATGCCGACACCATCATGCCGGGCTTTACCCACATGCAGGTGGCCCAGCCGATCACCTTCGGCCATCACATGCTGGCGTATGTCGAAATGTTCGGCCGCGATGCCGAGCGCATGGCCGATTGCCGCAAGCGCGTCAACCGCCTGCCGCTGGGCGCCGCCGCCCTGGCCGGCACCACCTTCCCCATCGACCGCCTGCGCGTGGCAAAAACGCTGGGCTTCGACGACGTCTGCCACAACTCGCTCGACGCCGTCTCGGACCGTGATTTCGCCATCGAATTTTGCGCCGCTGCCGCCGTGCTGATGATGCACGTATCGCGCATGGCCGAGGAACTGGTGATCTGGATGAGCCCTCGCATCGGCTTCATCGACATCGCCGACCGCTTCTGCACTGGCTCGTCGATCATGCCGCAAAAGAAAAACCCGGACGTGCCCGAGCTCGCCCGTGGCAAGACGGGCCGCGTGTATGGCCACCTGATTGGCCTGCTGACCCTGATGAAAGGCCAGCCGCTGGCCTACAACAAGGATAACCAGGAAGACAAGGAACCGCTGTTCGACACCGTCGACACCGTCATCGACACCTTGCGCATCTTCGCCGACATGGCCGGCGGCATCACGGTGAAACCGGAAGCGATGCGCGCGGCAGCCCTGCAGGGTTATGCCACGGCGACCGACCTGGCCGACTACCTGGTCAAGAAGGGCCTGCCGTTCCGCGACGCCCATGAAGCGGTGGCCCTGGCCGTGCGCGCCTGCGTCGATGCCGGCTGCGACCTGGCCGACCTGTCGCTGGAGCAGCTGCGCGCGTTTTCGCCGTTGACGGACGAAGACGTGTTTGCAGTGCTGACCCTGGAAGGCTCCGTCGCCGCGCGCGACCACGTGGGCGGCACCGCGCCGCGCCAGGTGCGCGCCGCGATCGCCCGCGTGCGCACGCAACTGGCAAAATAAACCGCGCTTGTGCGCTCAAGCGCCCCGCTGCATCGCTGCAGCGGGGCGCTTTTCATTGCGCGACGATTTTAGACAGCACGGAGAAAGCGGCCCCCGTCTGCGATGCTTCCAGCAGCAAGGTCAGCTCCGTATACGTGCAGATGATATTGATCAGGTTGATGCGCTCCCAGGCCAGGCGCTTGAGGATGGCGTGATACACGCCCGGCGTATAACAGGTTTCGGGTGCCAGATGCAAGGTCACGGCCGTCACCCGTTCCAGGCGCGCCAGTTCCTGCTCTTCGCCGAACACCTCTTCCACCAGCGCATGCAGCGACCGGCTGCAGATCACCATCACCTCGTTGACGCCGCGCGTGACCGTGATGAACGTGCCGCGCTGGGGCGCTGCCAGCGCCAGCAACTGGCGCTGGCAGGCATACGTCTGGTCGGAGTAGCGGTAGGTAAAAATCATCAATTCGCTGCGCGTGGACAGTTCGCCCGCGCGGTGCGCCAACACGATCTCGCCGCTTTTCTGCTGCGGCATCCGCTCGGCCAGGCGGCGCAGCGCCATCACCACGGCGGCCTGCCCCACCGGTTTCCATAGGTCGGTCTGCAATTGCGGCTGCAACTGGCGCGCCAGTTCCGACAGGTTGAGCAAGCCCCGGCCCAGCCCCTCGCTGAGAAACGCTGATTCCATCACGATCTGTTCCACTTTGGTCGCTATCGAAAGCATAGTTCTTCGGGCCGGTGATTCCGGTGCACGCACCAGGAGCCGGCAACCCTTCCTGAAAAAAGGATGCACTGTGCCAGCGGCCACGCCGGGTGGCGCGGCCGGACTCACTGAAAGCCCTCCGTCGCAGGGGAGGAGGAGCCGGATAGCGGCGGCTAGGAAGGCGGATGCAGCATGCAGGCCGCTCCAGAGGGGAAATGGCTGAAACCAACAGCAGAAAACAGAACTGATGTCATGTGAAACTCCCGATTTTTTCCCGATGCGCTGTATCTGGACGCGGTCATTGCCGCGTGCGCTTTTATTGTCTTCACGTGCGCCACTGGGGACAACACGAAGACCTAGTGTAGATCGCAACATTTAGAAAATGCAACAGTGTTTTTCCAACAGAACACGTCATTGAGGAAACGGGACCAAAACAAAATTTGCAGCTTGCGATACATCAAACTTTGCGACGATACCGCGCCGATAAATGTTCAATTCTTAACAAAAATTCGCGTAGTGACCCATTTCTTGAATTTTTTGACATGGCGATCTCGACAAGTTTAGTGTCCCCTTACCCGACTTCATGCCACCACAAAACGGCAGGCTATCCGCTCGCCGCCAGGCACGCCGGGGTGGCCATCAGGCATCGCGGCCAGCTCATTCACCATTTTCTTAACCGATACCATGGAGCAGAAATGAATTTACGTTTGACGATAGTTGCCGCATCCATCGCCGCCTTGCCGCTGATGGCCACCACGGCCGATGCCGCCACGCCGCTGCCACACACCCTGATGGCCGCCCCGGTCACCCTGGCCTCTCCACAAGAGAACGCCAGCCTGGTCAACAAGCTGGCCGCGCAGGCGCGCAGCCGCGGCCTGAATACCGAGCATGGCTTTGCCGTCGGCGCCCAGCATCCGGGCGTCAGCGGCACGCGCGTGAGCCGCGTACAGCACACCTACAAGGGCTTGCCCGTCTTCGGTTCCGAGACGGTGGTGGTCAGCAACAGCGCCGGCGACATCGTCAGCGAATCCGTGTCGGACCGCGCGTCGGGCCTCGGTAGCGGCGGCGTCAATGCCGTCACGCGCAGCGCCACCACCGATATCGACACCACGCCGGCCGTCAGCGCTGCTGCCGCCATCGCCGCCGCAGTGAAAAGCATCGGCGTGCCGGCCGTCGACCACGTGCCGCCGCATGCGCAACTGCTGATCTATCCCGTGATGAAAACCGTGCGCGTGGCTGGCGCCGAGAACAAATCGGAAGCGGCACTGAACGCCCTCGACGTGCAGGACGTGGTCGACCACTACGAGCTGGCCTACCTGGTGCAGACGCGCATGATCAGCGGCAACAAGCCCGTCTACTACGACACCATCGTCAGCGCCAAGGACGGCCGCATCCTGCGCCAGTGGAAAGCCCTGAAAACCGTCGCCGGCATCGGCAACAGCCAGTACAACGGCCAGGTTCCGCTCAACACCACGCTCACGGGCAGCACCTACACCATGAAGGATCCCGGCCGCGGCACGGGCGGCAGCTTCGGCGGCATGGCCATCACGAATGCCAACCACGGCACCACCTCGGGCAGCGTGTACAGCAGCACCAGCAATACCTGGGGCGACGGCCAGCAATACATCAGCGGCGGCAGCACCACCAACGCCAACGGCCAGACGGCGGCCGTCAACGCGATGTGGGGCCTGATGAACACCTACGACACGCACAAGAATGTGCTGGGCTGGTCCAGCCTGGACGGCAACAACACGGCCACCCACATCGCCGCCCACGTCAACACGGCTTACGACAACGCCTACTACGACAGCAGCTGCAAGTGCATGTACATCGGCGACGGCGGCAGCGCGTTCAACAACCTCGGTTCCATCGACGTGATCGGCCATGAAATGGGCCACGGCATCACAGACGCCACTTCGGGCCTGGTCTACTCGCAGGAGTCCGGCGGCTTGAACGAATCGAGCTCGGACATCGCCGGCGAAATGGTCGAAGCGTATGCGCGCGCCGGGGGCACGGGCACCAGCATCCCCAACACGGGCAACGATTGGATGACGGGCAAGGAAATCGCCAAAAATGGCCAGCCGCTGCGTTGGCTGTACAAGCCGAGCAAGGATGGCAGCAGCCCGAATGCATGGAGCAGCACCATCAAGAACCTCGACGTCCACTACAGCAGCGGCCCGAACAACCGCATGTTCTACTTCCTGTCGCAAGGCTCGAATTCCACGTCCAGCAGCGACTACTACAGTTCCTACCTGAACAAAAGCCCGCTGGCCATGACAGGCATCGGCAGCGACAAGGCTTACCGCATCTGGTTCAAGGCCGCCACCACCAAGTTCACCTCGTCGACCAACTACGCCGATGCGCGCAACAAGGTGCTGCTGGCCGCCGAGGAACTGTATGGCGTGGGCAGCGCCGAGGCGACGGCCGTCAAGCGCGCGTATGCGGCCATCAACGTCGGTGCCGACGTCGATGAAAGCAGCACGGGCGGCGCGGTGAGCATCACCAGCCAGCCGGCCAGCATCACCGTCGCACCTGGCGCCACCGCCTCGTTCGCCGTGGGCGCGGGTGGCGGCACGGCGCCGTACACCTACAAGTGGTACCGCAACGGCGCCGTGATCAGCGGCGCCACGTCACCCGCCTACAGCTTCACGACCGTGGCGGCCGACAGCGGCGCCGTCTTCAAGGCAACGGTGACCGATTCCTCCTCGCCCGCCGTGACGGCCACGTCGAACAACGCCACCCTGACGGTGGGCACCAGCAGCGCCACCGAACGCGTGACGAACGGCAGCTTCGAATCTGGCGCCACGGGTTGGAGCGGCACCACGGGCGCCATCGGCACCTTCACGGGGCAAGCCGCGTATGAAGGCACGCAGTACGCCTGGCTGGGCGGCAATGGCGCCACGGCCAGCGAATCGCTGACGCAAAGCGTGGCCATTCCGGCCGCCGCCACCTCGGCCAGCTTGAGCTTTGCGCTGCATATCGACACGGCTGAAACGGGTAATACCGTGTACGACAAGCTGGTCGTCACCGTGAAGAACAGCGCCGGCACGGTGCTGGGCACCCTGGCCTCGTACTCGAACGTAAACAAGGCGGCCGGCTACCAGATCCGCACCTTCGACCTGATCGCCTACAAGGGCCAGACCGTGCAGATCTCGTTTGCCGCAACCGAGGACGCCTCGCTGCAAACCTCGTTCGTGATCGACAAGGTCAGCCTGATCACCCAGTAAGCGGCTGAACATGCGGGCAAGCCATCGATACAAGGGCTTGCCCGCGCATGCAACACCGCACGATTGATTTTCTGGCAATTCCAGTCTACCGTGAGGCAACTCATTGCCTCTTGCTGCTGCCGGTACCCGCGACGAATTGAACTTTTTTGGATTGTTCCCGACCGATGCCTACTTTGACCGCACGCGCCTACCTCCCTGGCAGCCTGTCCCTGTCTACTTCCGTCGCCCTGCTCACCTGAGCCGACGATGCAGTTCCACCTCCAGGTGCAGGGCCCGGCCGGCAGCCAGGCACTGGCCGTCGACGCCGCCAGCGAGGCCGAGGCGATCCGCGCGGCCGTGCGCGGTGGCTGGCGCGTGCTGGCCGTCGACGCTGGCGCCACCTCAGACACGGGCGCCGCGCTACACCCGGGCAAACAGGGACTGCCCCTGCTGCAATTCAGCCAGGAGCTGCTGGCGCTGCTCGAAGCGGGCCTGAACCTGGGCGAGGCCATGGCCACCCTGCACAACAAGGAAACGCGCCCGGGCGCCAAGGCCACCCTGGCCGCCATCGTGCTCACCCTGCAGCAGGGGCTAAGCTTTTCCGACACCCTGGCTGGTTTTCCCGACATCTTCCCCGACATTTACATCGCCACCGTGCATGCGGCCGAACGCTCGGGCAACCTGCCGGAAGCGCTGGCGCGCTTTGTCGGCTACCAGCTGCAGTTCGACGCCATCCGCAAAAAACTCATTTCCGCCGCCATCTACCCGTGCATGCTGCTCGTCGTCGGCGGCCTGGTGACGTTGTTCCTGCTCGGCTACGTGGTGCCGAAGTTCAGCGTCGTCTACGAAAGCTCGGGCCGCGAGATTCCCTGGATGTCGCAAATGCTGCTGGGCTTTGGCCAGACCCTGGCCGCGCATCCACTGCTGTGCGCCGGCGTGCTGGCCGCTGCGGTGGCCGCCGCGGTCTTTGGCATTGCCAATGCCGGCGCGCGCCAGGCCCTGGTCTTGCGCCTGCTGCGCCTGCCCGTGCTGGCGGACAAGGCGGCCGAATTTCGCCTGGCCCGCTTCTACCGCGCCCTGAGCCTGCTGCTGCACGCCGGTATTCCGCTGCACAAGGCGCTGGCCATGGTCGGCCCCATGCTGCTGCCGGCGCAGCAGGAGCAGCTGGCGCAGGCGCGCCGCGCGGTGCAGGAAGGCATGCCGTTTTCCACCGCGCTGGAACACGCCGGCATGGCCACGCCGGTGGCGCAATCGCTGCTGAAGGTGGGAGAAAACACGGGCCGCCTGGGCGACATGCTGGAACGCTCGGCCAAGTTCCACGACGAGGAATTCGCCCGCTGGGTGGACTGGGCGTCGCGCCTGCTCGAGCCGCTCCTGATGACCATCATCGGCGTGGTGATCGGCGGCGTAGTGGTGCTGATGTACATGCCGATCTTTGAACTGGCCGGGAGCTTATCTTGAAGTTCATGTCATGAACGCGCGCGACGAAGAACGCACCGTCCTCGATGCCGCCATGCTGCGCCGGGCCCACGCCAGCGCGCTGGAACAGGGCCGCCCGCAGATGGCTGTGCTGCAGGAAACGGCGGCCCTGCCACCCGAAGTCTTTTTGCGCCAGCTGGCCGCCCTGTTCCGCTACCCGGCCTGGACGATGGCCGAGCTGCAAGCCGCCTTGCCCGCCTTTGCGCTGCTGCCCTACACGGATTGCGCCCAGCGCGACTGCGTGCTGCTGCCCGGCGCTCCCGGCGTGCCGCCGGTGCTCGTCATCGGCAATCCCTTCAGCGAAGACTTGCTGCAATGGGCCGACTTCGCCCTGCGCACGCCATTCACGGTGGCGCTGGCGCACCCGGACGACCTGGCCGCCTATTTGCTGCAACAGGAAAGCGTGCAGCAGGCGATGCAGGAGATGCAACACGGTGATGATGTGCCGGGACTGGACCAGAGCATCGAAGACATTTCACTCATTCGCATCAGCGAGGACAGCAGCCCGGTGGTCAAACTGGTGAACTCCACCATCTACGATGCCCTGAAATTCCAGGCCAGCGACATCCACCTCGAATGCGACGTGGCCAGCCTGGTCATCAAGTACCGCGTCGACGGCGTGCTGGTGCAGGCCGGCCAGGTGCAGGGGTTACAGATGGCCGAACAGATCATTTCACGCATCAAGGTCATGGCCGACCTGGACATCGCCGAGCGGCGCATCCCGCAGGATGGCCGCTTCAAGGTGCGCGTGAAAGGAGCGGAGATCGATTTCCGCGTCTCCATCATGCCGAATATTTTTGGCGAGGACGCCGTGCTGCGCCTGCTGGACCGGCGCGCGCTGACGGAAGCGGCGCAGGCGCTGCGCCTGGAAAGCCTGGGCCTGAACGGGGATGCCATCGAACAGATACGCCGCCTGGCCGCCAAGCCGCACGGCATGCTGCTGGTAACGGGGCCCACGGGATCGGGCAAGACCACCACGCTGTACGCGGCCATCACGGAAATCAATACGGGACGCGACAAGATCGTCACCATCGAAGACCCCGTCGAATACCGCTTGCCGCGCGTGCTGCAGATCCCCGTCAATGAAAAGAAGGGGCTGACGTTCGCGCGCGGCCTGCGCTCCATCCTGCGCCACGATCCCGACAAGATCATGATCGGCGAAATCCGCGACGATGAAACGGCGCAGATCGCCGTGCAGGCGGCGCTCACGGGTCACCTGGTGTTTACCACCGTGCACGCGAATAATGTGTTCGACGTGGTGGGGCGTTTCCTGCACATGGGTGTCGACGCCTACAGCTTTGCGGCGGCCCTGAACGGCATCGTGGCGCAGCGCCTGCTGCGCCTCAATTGCGTCCATTGCGCCGTCGACGCCAGCGCCGAGGTGCTGGCCGATGCGCAGCAATTGCGCGACAGCGGCCTGGCCCTGCACCAGGTGCAGGACTGGCAATTCATGGCAGGCCAGGGCTGCGGCCATTGCCGCGGCACCGGCTACAAGGGCCGCAAGGCCGTCGCCGAGGTCTTGATGCTCAGCGACGCGATGCGCGAAATGATCTGCACGCGCGCACCCCTGAGCCAGATGAAGGAAGAGGCGGCGCGCAACGGTTTTCGCTTGGCGCGCGAGGCGGGTCTGGACCTGGTGCGGCGCGGCGAAACCACTTTAGCGGAGCTCAATCGTGTCACTTATTGAACGTGTTAGCCGGGCCACCGTGTGCCTGCACCTGGCGCCGCACGGATTGTACGGCGTGCTGCGCCGTGCCGGCTGTCCCGTGGCCGACAGCACCTTCCATCTGCCGATCACGAATCCCGAGGCCAGCTGGCAAGTGGCGCTGGCCGCCCTGCGCGGCTGGCTCGAACAGGATGGCGGCAGAAAACTGCCGCTGGCCGTCAGCCTGGCCAGCCGCTGGTGCGCCATGCTGATAGTGCCGTGGAGCGGCGCCCTGCTCGACCGGACCAGCGCACAGCGCTTCCTGCATGGCCAGTTCGCTGCCATCTACGGCGATGGCGCGCGCGCCTGGCGCCTGGCTGCCGACGACGCGCCCTATGGCAAGCCGCGCCTGGCCTGCGGCATCGATGGGGCCCTGCTGCAAGGCATACAGGACGCGGCGGCAGCGCATGGCCGGCACAGCCTGTCCATCGAACCCATCGTCGGGCCGGCCTGGCGCAGCATCGCCGGTAGCAAACCTGCCGCCTTCGCCCTGGTGGAAGCGGGACGGCTGCTGCTGGCAACGACGAGCAGCGGGCGCATCACGGCCCTGCACAGCCAGTCCTGTGCCATCGCCTGGGGAGAAGAACTGGATAGCGCGTGGCGGCGCTGGAACCTGCGCGCGCCGCAGCTCGACGCCATCGGACAGGTGGCGCTGCTCGACTTGAGCGGCGTGCCACAAGCGGAGGTGCCAGAACGCTTCGTGCCCATCGCCGTGGCCAGCGGCGCCCACCTGATGCGGGAGGCCGCATGGGCCTGAGCCGCCTGGAATTCCTGCCGCCCGGAGCATGGCAGACCTTCAAGGGCTGGCGCCTGGCCCTGTGCCTGGCGGGCAGCCTGGTGCTGCTGCCAGCCGCCGTGTACTGGCTGGTGCAGGCGCAGGAAACGCGGCGACTGGAAACGCAACTGGCGCAGCTGCAACCCACGCGCCCAGTACGTGTACCGTTGTCCGCCAGCCAGCAGCGTGAACGCGACCTCGAACTGAAACAGGTGGCTGCCGCCGTGCGCCAGCTTAACCTGCCCGTCACGCGCCTTGTCAGGACGGTGCAGGCGCCGCGCGACGTGCGCGTGGCCCTGCTGGGACTGGACCTGAACGCGCAGCAGGGGCAGGATGGCGCCAGCGTCCTGAAAATCGCCGCCGAAGCGGAAACGCCACAGGACATGCTCAACTACCTGGCCTTCCTGAACCAGCAGCCCATGTTCAGCTCCGTGTATCTGCTCAAGCACGAGATGAACGCCAATGCGCCGGAACACCCGTATCGTTTTCAGCTGGAGGCGCAATGGCGTCAATAAAACCGGCACTAAAAGCCAGTGCGCCCGGGGCCCGTCCGCGCCCGCAGCTGCGTATGCCGCCGCGCCTGCAGTGGGAAGCGCAGCGGCTGTGGCGTACCCTGGGCTGGCCTTGCGCCATCGGCGCGGCCTGCCTGGCGCTGGCCGCTTTCGCCATGCAGCAGGGCGACGCGCTGGCTGCGCACCAGCAGCAATTGGCGGCGCAACTGGCCGCGGCGGCCAGACAGTCGGCGCTGCCGCCGGCACCCATCCCGCTCGATGCCGACGCGGACAGCCTGGCCGCCTTTCACGCCTACCTGCCCGCGCATGACAGCATTCCCGAACAGTTGAAGGCCTTGCTGGAGGTAGCGCAAAAGAGCGGCGTCACCCTGGCCAAGGCTGACTACAAGCCGCAGGAGGATGGCAACACGGCCTTTTTGCGCTACCAGATCACCCTGCCCGTGAAAGCCGAATACGCGCAGCTGCAAACCTTTATCGTCGACGCCCTGCAGGCGCTGCCCACCCTGACGCTCGACTCCGTGCTCTTCAAGCGCGAGCAGATCGAGGCGGGCGAGATCGACGCGCGCATCCAGTTCATCCTGCTGGTGAAAAAGGCGGAGCTACGCCGATGAAAAAAGCCGTCTTGGGCGGTGCCGCCGTGGCGACCTTGCTGGCCGCCCTCTTCGCACCCGAGGATGAAGGCAGCATCGTGGGGCCGGCTACGGCCACGCCGCGCCAGATGGAGCGGGTGGAGGTCGCGCCTCTCGCTGCAGTCGCCGCTGCGCAAACCTATCGCGCGCTGGCCATCCATCCGCGCCGCGCGCTGGAGGACGAGGAAGCGGCCACCCTGTTCGCCAAGCAAAGCTGGCAGCCGGAGACGCCGAAAAAGATCATGCTCGACCAGCAGGCGGCCCAGGCGGCACTCCCCGCAACCCGCGCCGATGCGAACGCGCCGCCACCGCTGCCCTTTCAATTCCTCGGCCGCTTTGTCGACGAAGGCAAGGCAGCCTACTTCCTGCAGGCGGGCGAACGCAATGTGGTGGCGCGGCCTGGCGACACGCTCGAAGAGCGCTACCGCTTCGACGGCGTGGTGCAAGGCGCCCTGCAATTTACCTATCTGCCGCTTAACCTGAAACAGACACTCGCCGTAGGGGACCTCAATTGAAACGACGCGCCGCACGTATGTCTCGTACTCTCATCACCCTGCTGCCGGTGCTGTCCCTGCTGGCTGCCTGCGCCGGCAACCAGGCCTATAACGATGGCCAGGCCATGCTGGGCGCGGGCCGCATGGAACAGGGCCTGGCCCTGCTGGAACAGGCGGCGCTAGCCGAGCCGACCAATGCCAAGTACCGCATCGCCGTCACGAATGGCCGGATGCGCGCGCTGAATAAGCTGAATGGCGGTGCCGAGGCCCTGCGCCAGCAGGGCAGGCTGCCCGAAGCGCAAGCGCGGTACCAGCAGGCGCTGGCGCTGGACGCCAGCAATGACGTGGCGCAGCGGGGCCTGGCCGGCGTGGCGCAGGATGAACGGCACCGCAAGCTGGTACAGGAAGCGCAGGCCAGCTACCAGCGCGGCGGCGAAGCGAATGTCGCGCAGGCGCAGGAAACCTTGCGCCAGGTGCTGCAGGAGCGCCCCGCACAACGTGAGGCGCTGACCCTGAAAAGCCGCATCGGCGACGAGCAAGCGAAGGCACGACCGGCCGGCGGCAAGCTGGCGGCCGCCTACCGCAAACCCGTGACGCTGGAATTTCGCGACGCGCCGCTGCGCTCCGTGTTTGACTTCATCAGCAAGGTGTCGGGACTGAACTTCGTCTTCGACAAGGAAGTCGACCCGGCCCTGCGCGCCACCATCTCGGTGCGCGACACCAGTATCGAAGAGGCGATTGCCATGCTGCTGGGCGCCAACCAGCTGGAACAAAGCGTCACCAGCGACAAGTCGATCACCATCTATCCGAACACTCCGCAAAAGGTGAAGGATTACCAGCAACTGGTGGTACGCACCTTCTTTCTCGCCAATGCGGACGTCAAGACGGTAGCGTTTTCCATCAAGACCCTGCTCAAGGCCAAGGACGTCGTCACCGACGAGCGCCTGGGCATCATCATGCTGCGCGATACGCCGGAAATGGTGCGCATGGCCGAACGCATCATCAACGTGCAGGACCTGGCCGACCCGGAAGTGATGCTGGAAGTGGAAGTGCTGGAAGTCAAGCGCACGCGCCTGATGGAGCTGGGCGTGCGCTGGCCGGACCAGGCCAGCCTGACCGTGGCCGGCATCGGCAGCGGCTTGGGCGGCCTGAAGGTGGCCGACCTGCACCGCATCAATGGCGACAATATCAACCTGGGCATCGGCGGCGTCACCCTGAACGCCAACAAGACCGATAGCGACAGCAATATCCTCGCCAACCCGCGCATCCGCGTGCGCAACAAGGAAAAAGCCAAGATCCTCATCGGCGACCGCGTGCCCGTCATTACCGTCACCACGAACAACGGCGTCAGTTCCGACAGCGTCAACTACATCGACGTGGGCCTGAAGCTCGACGTCGAACCGAACGTCTACCTGGACGACGAGGTGGCCATCAAGATCAATCTGGAAGTGTCGAATGTGGTCAAGGAAGTGATCAGCAAGACGGGAACGCAGGCTTACCAGATCGGCACGCGCAGCGCTTCCACCGTGCTGCGCCTGAAGGATGGCGAGACGCAGGTGCTGGCAGGCCTGATCAGCGACGAAGACCGGGGCACGGCCAACAAGGTGCCCGGCGTGGGCGAACTGCCCGTGCTGAACCGATTGTTCGGCAGCCAGAAGGATGACGCCATGCGCAGCGAGATCGTGCTGTCGATCACGCCGCGCCTGCTGCGCAGCATTCGCCGCCCGGACCTGCTGACGGCCGAATTCAACTCGGGCACCGAGGCAGCGGTGGGCGGCCGCGCCAGCGTGGGCGGCACGCCGGAAGCCATCACCGCGCCCGAGCAGGCCGCGCCGCGTACCGGCTCGCCCATGACGGGCGACGACGAAGTGCCCGCCGCCGGCGACAAGGCCGGCAAAGGTGGCCAATGAGGTGGCCAGTGAAACAGCAAGGTTTTACCTTCATCGAGCTGATGATCACGCTGGCCATCATGGCGACGCTGGCAACGGTGGCCGTGCCGATGGCGCAGGTGGCCTTGCAACGGGCGAAGGAGCAGCAATTGCGCAGCGCCCTGATCGAGATCCGGGAAGCCATCGATACCTACAAGCGCGCCTCGGACAATGGCCGCATCAAGCTGTCGCTGGGCGCCTCCGGCTATCCGAAAAAACTCGAGGAACTGGTCGAGGGCGTGCCCGACCAGCGCAGTCCCTCGAAGCAGAACATCTATTTTTTGCGCCGCCTGCCGCGCGACCCGTTCCAGCCCAGGGAAGAAGGCAGCGCCGCCGACAGCTGGAGCAAGCGCGCCTATGCCTCGCCGCCAGACAATCCCAGCGAAGGCGAAGACGTATTCGACGTCGCCTCGCGCTCGACCAAGGCAGGCCTGAACGGCGTGCCGCTCAATCGATGGTGATCCCCATGCCCTATTCATCCCCGCGGCGCGGCTTTACCCTGGTCGAACTGCTGGTGGTGCTGGCGATCATCTCGCTGCTGCTGACGATTGCCATTCCCCGCTATTTCGGTTCCGTGGAAAAATCCAAGGAAGTCGCGCTGAAGGAAAACCTGCAAGTGCTCAGGAGCGGCCTGGATAAATACTACGCCGACAAGGGCGAGTATCCGGCCGCGCTGGCCGACCTCGTGACCCACCATTACTTCCGCAGCGTGCCACTGGACCCCGTCACGGAGTCCGCCGCCACCTGGCAGCTGATCCCTTCTTCGAATGGCGAGATCGGCGGCGTGGCCGACGTGCGCAGCGGCGCCAAGGGCAAGACGCGCGAGGGCATCCCCTTTGAGCAGCTCTAGTTTTCGACGCCGCGCACGGGGCTTCGCGTATATCTGGACCCTGATGCTGGTGGCCTTCATGGGTGTTGGCCTGGTGTTGGCCAGCGAGCTGTTTGCGACGGCCGCGCGGCGCGAGAAGGAACGCGAGCTGCTGTTCATCGGCCATGAATTCCGCAACGCGCTGGGCCGCTACTACGACAGCACGCCGGGCGACGGGCGGCCCCGCTATCCCTTGACCTTGCAGGAACTGCTGCGCGATCCGCGCTTTGCCAACGCCCGGCGGCACTTGCGCCGCCTGTATGCGGACCCGGTCACGGGCAAGGCGGAATGGGGCGTGCTGCGGCAGGAGGGGCGCATCGTCGGCATCCATTCGCTGTCGCCGCAACTGCCCATCAAGCAGGATAATTTTCTCGACGAAGACGCCAGCCTGCGCCGCAAGCAGCGCTACGCGGACTGGCATTTTACCTATCCGCACGACCTGGTTCTAGCCCAGCCAGATGGCGCTGGCGGCGCGCCGGGACTCAAGCCGAAAGGCGCAAACTGATATCATGCGTCCTTTCCGCATCACGCATCGAACAAAGGAGCAGGCATGAGCATAGGTGGCATTTCCATCGAACAGGCATTGGCATCGCTGTCGGACATGACGGGCGGCATGGTCGCCATCGGCAAGGACGAACATGCGCAACGCATCGCCAGGGCGCAAGCCGACATGCGCGAGCAGGGCATCGCCGCGATCTACCTGAACGCGGGCTCCAACCTCACCTATTTCACGGGTACCAAATGGTATGCCAGCGAACGCATGGTGGGCGCCATCCTGCCGGCCAGCGGCGAGATCGAATACATCGCCCCCGCCTTCGAGGAAAGCACCTTGACGGGCTTCATGCTCATCGAGGGCAAGGTCAATTGCTGGGAAGAGCATGAATGCCCGTACCAGCTGTTCGTCGACGTGCTGGCGCGCATGGGGATAGCCCAGGATGCGGCTGCGCCGCCGCGCGTGGGCATCTGCGAAAGCGCCGCCTTCTTCATCTATGACGGCATCCGGCCGCTGGCTCCCGGCTACGCGCTGGAAAACGCGCGCGCCGTCACGGCGTACTGCCGCAGCCGCAAGTCACCGGCGGAAATCGCCCTGATGCAGCGCGTAATGGACATGACCCTGGCCGTGCACGTGGCCACGGCCAGCATGCTGGTCGAGGGCATCACGACGGTGGAAGTGGAAGAATTCATCCAGCGCGCGCACCGCAAGGTGGGTGCGCCACGCTCGTATTTTTGCATCGTGCTGTTCGGTGCAGCGACAGCCTATCCGCATGGCGTGAACTACGTGCAAACCCTGAAGGCGGGCGACACGGTGCTGATCGACACGGGTTGCCAGGTGATGAACTACATCTCCGACATCACCCGCACGTATGTGTTTGGTACGATCAGCGCGCGCCAGCGCAGCGTGTGGAACAGCGAAAAGGCGGCCCAGGCCGCGGCTTTCGCGGCCGCCCAGTTGGGCGTACCCTGCGGCGACGTGGACCGCGCCGCGCGCGTGTCCCTGGAGGCAGACGGCTTTGGCCCCGGCTACAAGCTGCCGGGACTGCCGCACCGCACGGGCCACGGCATCGGCCTCGATATCCACGAGTGGCCTTACCTGGTGGGCAACGACACGACGCCGCTCGACGTGGGCATGTGCTTCTCGAACGAGCCGATGATCTGCATTCCCGGCGAATTCGGCATCCGCCACGAAGACCATTTCTACATGACGCAAGACGGTCCGCGCTGGTTCACGCAACCGGCGCACAGCATCGACGATCCGTTCGGCTTGCGCGCATAAGCCGGGTGTTGGATTACGCTGCGCTAATCCAACCTACGCCATGCCATGCAGGTCAAGCTGGTATCACCGCAATGCCAGGTAGGTCGGATTAGCGCCCTGCGCGTAATCCGACACAGCGCCCCCCTGCGCCAGCTTGAACACGGCCAGCGCCGCGCCCAGTTGCACGGTCTGTTCCTGCAGCGACTCTGCCGCCGCCGACGCTTCTTCCACCAGCGCGGAGTTTTGCTGCGTCATCTGGTCCATGCTGCCGATGGCCACGCCGATGTCGCCGATGCCAGCGCTTTGCGCCTGGCTCGCTGCACTGATCTCGGCCATGATGTCGGCCACCTTTTTCACCGAGTCGACTATCTGCCCCATGGTCAGCCCCGCCTCGTCGACCAGCTTCGAACCGACGTTCACCTTGGCCACCGAATCGCCGATCAATTGCTTGATTTCGCGCGCCGCTGCCGCGCTGCGCTGCGCCAGGTTGCGCACTTCGGATGCCACCACGGCAAAGCCGCGTCCCTGTTCACCCGCGCGCGCCGCTTCCACGGCCGCATTCAAGGCCAGGATATTCGTCTGGAAGGCGATGCCGTCGATGACGCCGATGATGTCAACAATGCGTTTCGATGAGTCGTTGATCTCGCCCATGGTGGTGACTACCTGGCTGACCACTTGCCCGCCCTTCACGGCAACCGAGGATGCCGACAGCACCAGTGCATGCGCCTGCCCCGCATTGGCGGCGTTGTCGCGCACGGTGCTTGTAAGGCTATCCATGCTGCGCGCCGTCTGATCCAGGCTGCCCGCCTGCGATTCGGTGCGCGCGGCCAGGTCCGCATTGCCCTGCGCAATTTCCGCGCTGGCCACCTGGATGGTTTCAGCCGACGCCTTGATCTCGGAGACCATGCCACCGAGTTTGGCGCGCATGTCCTTCAGCGCCGCCAGCAAGCTGGCCTGGTCACCCGCTTCGGTGGCGATCTCCATCGAGAGGTCGCCATCGGCCACGGCACGCGCGATCTGGCGCGCATATTCGGGTTCGCCGCCCAGCTGCTGCCAGATGGCGCGTACGACAAAATGCGACACGGCTACCAGGCAGACGATCACGGCCAGCGCCACGGCGATGCTGGTATTGAGCGCGTTGCGCACGTTGGCGGCACTGCGCTCGATGCCCTGCTTGAACTGCAATTGCGCCTGTTCGTTGGTCTTTGCCAGGTCGGCGTTGAGCACCGCCAGCGCGCCCTGCATGCGCGCCACGGTCGCTTGCGGGTCGCCCTCTTCCATTTCCAGCATGATGCGCGCCGCGCTCAGCGCCGGTGCATAGTAGGCATCGAATTCTTTGGCCAGGCGCTGGCCCTGCTCGCGCTGGCCGGGGATCGCCGCAAAGTCGCCCAGCTTGGCGCGCAGCTTGACTGCCTGGCTGCCGACTTGCCCGATGCGCTCCTTGTCGCCTTCGCTGACGGCATCGCGCAGGGCGTCGCCAACGGCGGCCACGTCCAGGGTCAGCGACTTGGCCATGTCGAGCACGGGATAGTCGGCACTTTCGGTAGCGTGGATGGAATTGAGCGTGGCCGTGGACAGATAGGCGCTGACGGCCAGCCCCAGCCCGAAAATCACGGCCGAGACGACAGGCAGCGCCCATATCTTGCGTTTGATGCTCATTGCTGTCTCCTGATTTGATGAATTGTCGGGCCGCCGCATGGCGTGCGGCCCGAGCCGGCTTTATGGCGCCGTCAGCACCACTTTGACGGTGCCGTCGACGGCACTCTTTTCGATATAGCCGATGGCTTTCGGATCGGCCGCCACGGCCTTCTTCACGTCGGCGCTATTGGCCACTTCCTTCGGCAAGGTCGCCTTGCCCGTGAAAACCAGCTTGGACCACAGGGCCTTCGCTTGCGACGGCTCCTTGTCCGTCACCTTCTTGTAGAACTCGGCGCGCACGGGGGCGCTTTCCGGCTGGTCGATCGGCGTCATGGCCGTCGATTTTCCGAGGAAGAATTGCGCCACCTGTTCATTCGTCATCGCGCCAGCGGCGCTCTTCGGATTGACCACCACGACCACTTCGGCCATGGCGGGAACGGTAATCGACAGCGCCAGCAAGGCAGCCACATTCACAATAAATGGTTTCATGCGGCGCTCCTTAGAAAACAAAATCGATGGCGGCGGCAGCCACCGTGACGGGGCCATGGAAACCCGGCTTGGCTTGCACGAACAGGCCCGGACCATTCTTCGGCTTGATGCGATCGATCTGCACTTTCAGCGCAGCCGAACGGTGGAAGTCCCAGCGCACGCCAATGCTGTCCGTCGATTGCTCCAGCTGGTTGCGCGTGTTGGCCATGGTATTGACGCCGGCCGACAGGGCGCGCAGGGTCGGCGTGCAGGCGGCTGGATAGCCTGGCGGGCAGGCGGCCGGCACGGTGTTGTTCACGCGGCCATCGGCCTTCAGGCTGGCGTGGCTGTAGTACGGCAAAAAGGCGCCGATACGGTAGCCGCCCATCACGTACCACGAGGTGCTGTCGCTGATATAGCTGTCCGTCTTGCGCTTCGCATATTCGGACTGCACCAGAAGATTGTTCCAGTCCAGGCCCAGGCCCACGGACGTGAAGGACGCCTTCTTGTCCTTGACTTCCAGCGCATCAGCCAGGGCACCCAGCTGGGCGATCTTGTAACCGCTGCCGGCCGCGCGCAAGCTGCCCATCAGGGTATTCAGGCTGGGCGAATCATTGATCGTCAGCTTGGTCTCGGCGCGGCCGAAACGCACGGTCAGGGGACCATGTTCGGCTACCATGTTCAGCGCAACGATGGACTTGCCTTCTACATGCACGGTCGAATCGGGTCCCGTCGCGAGGGTAGCCTTGGTGCGGCCCAGCGCCAGCTGCGTGGTGAAGCTGGTGTCGCCCACGCTGAACTGGTAAGTGCCATCGATGCCATCGATGCTGTTCAGGGGCACCTGCGAATACATTTCGCCCGGTGGGCGCAGCATGGTGTTGGCATAGCCCACGTTACGGTAATCGGAAATCATGAAGACGGGCAGACCCATGCGGCCAACGCGCACACTGAAGCTGTCCGACACCTTGGCCTTGGCGAAAGCCCACGCCAGTTCGGCGCCGAAATCATCCTCGCCATCCTTGCGCGCCAGGCCCTGCACGGTGGCCGACAGCCAGGGATTGACGGTGACATTGGCCTGCAAGCCCAGATTCGAATCGACGCCCGTGCGGGCTGTCCGACCCGCGCCGGCGGCCTGGTTCGGACGCGCGAACTGCGCGTTGTCGGTATCGGCCACAGTCAGCGCGGCCGTGCCGAAGCCGCTGATCTTGACGGTCGGGCCACTGGCGACATCTTCGGCGTAGGCGTGGCTGATGGCCAGGGGCATGGCCAACAGGAAAATCAGGACGTGTTTATTCATAGTAATTAAATACCCGTAGCGGTGAACATTAATCGTGGAATGGGCTCGAGGTCGATGGCTCACCGGCCGTAAAAGACCGGGTCCGTTTTTTTCGCGCCGCCAGCACGTCGTGGAGCGTGCTTGGCAGTGTGACCAGTGAGTAAAACCATGCTACAGAGAAAAGGTTTTACGTTGGAAAGTTTTCTTGGGGCAATGAGCGAATTCACCCCTTTTCACGAAAAAAGCACGCGTTCTAGAGGAGTTTATCTAAATAGCACGCCGTGCAAAACCACACTTTCGGTATATTTTTCATACACTTATGGATAATTCAAGACGAAAAGAACTCGGATAAAAAAAGCGCCACGCGCGCAAAGATCGCGGGTGGCGCCGGCCGATGCGGTGCGACAGCAACGCTTATTCGCGCTTCGACACCAGGGTCAGAATATCGTAGCTGGCCACCAGTTCCTCGTTCTGGTTGGTCACTTGCACGTCCCACGCCACCACGCCCTGGCCCACGCCAAAGACGTCCTTGCGGTTACGGTCGACCTTGCGCTTGCAGGTCAGGCGGGCGCGGATGGTGTCGCCGATGGCGACGGGTGCGACAAAGCGCAGATTGTCCAGGCCATAATTGGCCAGCACGGGACCGACGCCGGGCGAGACGAACAGGCCGGCGGCGGCCGACAGCACGAAATAGCCGTGGGCGATGCGCTTGCCGAACTGCGACTCTTTCGCCGCGATTTCATCGAAGTGCATGTAGAAGAAATCGCCCGAGATGCCGCCGAAGGCGACGATGTCCGCTTCGCTGACGGTGCGGCGGTGCGTCAGCAGCGAGTCGCCCGTCTTCAGGTCCTCGAAGTGCTTGCGGAACGGATGGATCGGGCTTTCGTTGACATCCGCGCCGCGCACGTATTCGCCCGTGATCGCCGCCAGCATGGTCGGCGAGCCTTGCACCGCCGCCCGTTGCAGGTAATGGCGCACGGCGCGCACGCCGCCCAGTTCTTCGCCGCCGCCCGCGCGGCCAGGGCCGCCGTGCTTCAGTTGCGGCAGGGGCGAGCCATGGCCCGTCGAATCGACGGAGGCCACGCGCTCGAGCACATGCACGCGGCCATGCGTGGCCGCCACTTGCGGCACCACGCGCGCGGCGATCTTCGGATCGCGCGTCACCAGGGTACTCACCAGGCTGCCCTTGCCGCGCGCAGCCAGGGCCAGCGCCTCGTCGATATCCTTGTAGCCCATCATGGTGCTGACGGGGCCGAACGCTTCCACGTCATGCACGGCGTCGTTGCCGAACGCGTCGCGGCACAGCAGCAGGGTCGGCGAGAAGAAGCTGCCATCCTGTGCCCCATCACCCAGGGGACTGAAACCGTCGGCCGCGCCGAACACCACTTCATTTCCTTGCGAGAGCATGGCGACCCGTTCCGCCACGTCGTTCTGCTGTTCCTTCGAGGCCAGCGCGCCCATGCGCACGCCCTCGATGGACGGGTCGCCCACCACCACCTTGGCCAGGCGCTCGCGCAGGCGCGTGCCGACGGCGTCCATCAGGTGCTCGGGCACGATGATGCGGCGAATCGCCGTGCACTTCTGGCCCGACTTGCCCGTCATTTCTCGCACCACTTCCTTGACGAACAGATCGAATTCCACATCGTCGGGCGTGACGTCCGGCGCCAGGATGGCGCAGTTGAGCGAATCGGCTTCGCCGTTGAACGGTACCGAATTGGCGATCAGGTTCGGGTTGGTGCGCAGCTTGGCCGCCGTGGCGGCCGACCCTGTAAACGTGACGAAATCCTGGCCATTCAAACGGTCCAGCAAGTCACCCGTGGAACCGATCACCAGTTGCAAACTGCCGGCCGGCAGCAAGCCCGATTCATGCATCATCCGCACGACAGCTTGCGTCAGGTAGCTCGTCGCCGTGGCTGGCTTGGCGATGCAGGGCATGGCGGCGAGAAAACTCGGCGCGAATTTTTCCAGCAGACCCCAGATGGGGAAGTTAAATGCATTGATATGCACGGCCAGGCCGCCACGCGGCACCAGGATGTGCGTGCCAGCGAAGCCGCCTTTTTTACCCAGCGCGATGGCCGGGCCTTCGTGCAGCACGTTCGACGACGGCAGCTCGTTGCTGCCCATGCTGGCGTAGGCGAACAAAGTGCCCGTGCCGCCTTCAATATCGACCCAGCTATCGGCACGCGTGGCGCCCGACAGGTGCGAGATCACATACAGCTCTTCCTTGCGCTCGACCAGGTACAAGGCCAACGCCTTCAGGCGCGCGGCGCGCTGCTGGAAGTCCAGCGCCATCAGGCCCGGCACGCCCGTCTTGCGGGCATACGTGACGGCTTCGTCGAAGTCGATCTTCTCGGCATGCGTGTGATAAATGACGCGGTTGTTCAAGGCGCTATGCAGGGGCACGGCGGCGCTTTCGCCCAGCCAGCGGCCGGCGATCAGGCTTTGCAGGGTAGATATTTGAGCCATGTGATTTCTCCGTAAAACGAGGGTGTTGGTGACGTTGGTGTGGTGTCGGATTACGCGGGGCGCTGCCCCGCTAATCCGACCTATGCTCATATTGTTTATTGCGCTGCGGCGTTCTTGTGCAAGTGCAGCGGCAAGGCCGATTCAAAGTTGAGGCGCTGGCGGTTCGCCTCGACTTGCGTCAAGGCTTCCACCTCGCGCATCGTCTGCATCGAGCGCACGGCCAGTTCGTGGTACTGGCCCGTGCCCGAGCTTTTCCATTTGATTTCATCGTCGGTGAGCGACCGTATCACCTTGGCGGGCGTGCCCACCACCATGCTGCGCGGCGCGACGATCATGCCCGCCTTGACGAAACTCATGGCCGCGACGATGGATTCCGCGCCGATGATGGCGTTGTCCATCACCACGGCGTTCATGCCGACCAGCGCATTGCGGCCGATGCGGCAGCCATGCAGCACGGCGCCGTGGCCGATGTGGCCATCGACTTCGACCACCGTGTCGCAACCGGGGAAACCGTGCATGACGCAGGTATCCTGCAGGTTCGCGCCCTCTTCCAGGATCAATCGGCCGAAGTCGCCGCGGATCGAGGCCAGCGGACCGATATAGCAGCGCGGGCCAACGATCACGTCGCCGATCAATACCGCGCTCGGATGCACATAGGCGCTGGGGTGGACGACGGGGATGACGCCGTTGATTTCGTAGACTTTGACCATGTTGCTCTCCAAAACATTATTGCCAGCCGTAGCGGCTGATGTCGGATTACGCGCAAGCGGCTCGGCGCCCCCGCTAATCCGACCTACGTCTTCACATACCCAAGTACGCGCTTTGTACCTGCTCGTTATGCAGCAATTCGGGACCGGGGCCGGACAGCGTAATGGCGCCCGTCTCGATCACGTAACCCACGTCGGCAATCGACAGGGCCGCGTGCGCATTTTGTTCGACGAGGAAAATGGTAATGCCCTGGTCGCGCAGCTCGGCCACGATGCGGAAGATTTCCGCAATCAGGAGCGGCGCCAGGCCCATGCTCGGTTCATCGAGCAGCAGCAGTTGCGGACGGCCCATCAGCGCGCGCGCCATGGCCAGCATCTGCTGCTGTCCACCGGACAGCGTGCCGGCCAGCAGCAGCCGCTTTTCCTTCAAGATGGGGAACAGGCCATACATGCGCTCCATGTCGCCCGCCACATCCTGCGCGGGGCGCGTAAAGGCACCCAGGCGCAGATTGTCTTCCACCGTCATGGGGCCGAACACTTGGCGCCCTTCCGGCACCTGGCAAATGCCGCTGCGCACGCGTTTGTCGGCACTCATGCGGCTGACGTCCTGGCCGGCGAAGGCGATGCTGCCCGCGCTGATCGGCTGCACGCCGGAAATGGCCCGCAGCAGGGTCGTCTTGCCGGCGCCATTCGCGCCCACCAGCGCCACCAGTTGTCCCTGGCGTACCTGCAGGTCGATGCCGTGCAGGGCCTGGATGCGGCCGTAATGGCTGGTCAAGCCGGCGATATCGAGCAGCAGCGGAGTTTGAGGTTTTTCCATCTTCATCATGCCGCCACTCCCAGATACGCGGCCACCACGTCGGGGTTCGCGCGCACTTCGGCGGCGGTCCCTTCGGCCAGCTTCTTGCCATAGTCGAGCACCAGGATATGGTCCGACAGGTTCATCACCAGTTTCATGTCATGCTCGACCAGCACCACCGTCACGCCCGATTGCGCCACCTTGCGTATCAAGGCTTCGATCTCGCCCGTTTCCGTGTGGTTCAGGCCAGCCGCCGGCTCATCGAGCAGCAGCACCTTCGGCTTGGCCGCCAGCGCGCGCGCGATTTCCAGGCGTTTTAATGCGCCATACGACATCTGCCCCGCCTCGTCGTCGATGTGCCGGCCCACGCCGACAAACTCCATCAGGCCCGCCGCCTCGTCGCGGCAGGCCGCGTCGGCACGGCGCACGGACGGCAAACGCAGCATGGAGGCAAACAGGTTCTGGTTCAGGCGCAGGTGCGCACCCACCATGACATTGTCGATCGCCGTCATGTTCATGCACACCTGCAGGTTCTGGAAGGTGCGGCTCATGCCACGCCGCGCCAGCGCATCGGGCGGCATGGCGGCCACGTTTTCGCCATTGAGCAAAATCTCGCCCCTGGTCGGCGTGTACACACCGGTGATCAAATTGAACAAGGTCGTCTTGCCGGCGCCGTTCGGTCCGATCACGGAATGGATATTGCCTTCCTTGACGCTGAAGCTCACATCCTGCACCGCGTGCACGCCGCCGAAGCTCTTGCTCAGATTATTAATCGTCAGCATCTCAGACCTCCTGTGCAGATTTAGGCGGTACTTTCGGCGTAGCAGAACGCTTGCGCGAACGGCTGGCCAGGCTCGGTACGAGACCCTTGGGCATGAAAATCATGGTCGCCATCAGGATCACGCCGAACACCACCGTTTCCCAGCCTTCAAAACTGGACAGCAGCTGCGGCAGGATCGTCAGCAGCGCTGCGCCGATGATGGAGCCGAAGATCGATGCCATGCCGCCCACCACCACCATCGTCACCAACTCGATCGAGTGGAAGAAACCGGCCAGGTTGGGGGTGATGAAACCGATGTAATGGGCGCTGATGCTGCCCGCAATGCTGGCAATGACGGCCGACAGCACGAACACGCGCACCTTGAAGCGCGTCGTATCGACGCCGACCACGCGGGCCGCCACTTCCGAACCGTGGATCGCCTGCAGCGCGCGGCCGACGGGCGAATCGATCAGGTTCAGGGCCAGCCAGGTGACGAGCAACAGCAGCACGGCGCACACCAGGTACCACGATTTTTCACCGGCGATTTCCAGTCCGGCGACACTGAAAGCGGAGACCCCGATGCCATCGGGACCGCCCGTCCATTGCGTTTCGTTGTTGATGACGATGGAAATGATGATGCCCAGGCCCAGGGTCGCCATGGCCAGGGTATGGCCCTTGAGTTTCAGCACGGGACGGGCCAGCAGCAGCGCCAGCAAGCCCGTGGCGACGGCGCCGGCGGCCAGGGCGGCCAGCGGCGGCCAATTGTAGTGCGTGGTCAGCACGGCCGACGCATACGCGCCCAGGCCATAAAAACCCGCGTGACCGAGGCTGATCTGGCCCGTGTAGCCCATCAACAGGTTCAGGCCGATGACGACGATGGCGTTCAGCGCAATGCGGATCGCCACGTCATAGTAGAACGCATTGGTGAGGAACAGCGGCAGGATGGCCAGTACCAGAGCCAGCACCAGCAAGCCGCCGTGACGCGAGCGGGAAAATAATGTTGATAACCGCGTCTTCATACACGCTCCGAATTTTTAGCGCCAAACAAGCCTTGCGGCAGGAAGAACAGGATCAGCAGAATCAGCACGAAGGGCACGGCGTCCTTGTAGGCCGAGGAGATGTAGCCGGCCGTCATGGCTTCGGCGATGCCCAGGATCAGGCCACCGGCAATCGCACCGGCGCCGCCGCCCAGGCCACCGAGTACAGCGGCGACAAAGCCTTTCAGGCCCAGCATGATGCCCGCGTCATACGAGGTGTACGTGATCGGTGCGACGAGGATACCGCCCGCCGCGCCCAGCAGGGCCGACAGGCCGAACGAAAACAGCAGCACCTTGCGCGTGTTGATGCCCACCAGTTGCGCCGCCAGCTTGTTGTGCGAGGTGGCCAGCATGGCCTTGCCCATCAGGGTGCGGCCGAAGAACCAGCCCAGCACCAGCACGATAACGATGGTCACGCCCAGCACCCACAAGCTTTGCGGCAGCAGGCTGGCGCCCAAAAATTCGATCGGCGCGTCGCCGGAAAACGCTGGCAGTGTATGCGTATCCTTGCCCAGCCAGATTTGCACCAGGCCGCGCAGCACCAGCGAGGCGCCGATGGTGATGATCAGCAGGGTGATGACCTGCGCATTTTGCGCCGGTTCGATTACGGTTTTTTCCATCAGCAGGCCCACCAGGCCCGTGGCGATGACGGCCAGGATAATGGCCAGCGGCAGCGGCACGCCGGCGGCCGACATCACGGCGGCCAGCATCCCGCCCAGCATGATGAATTCGCCCTGGGCGAAGTTGATCACGCCGCTGGTGTTGTAGATGATGGTAAAGCCCAGCGCCGCCAGCGCGTAGGCGGAACCGACCGTCATCCCGGAATACAGAAATTGTAGAAATTGAGCGACTTCCATGGTGTCTCCATTATGTTCGGCTGCGCGCGGGCCGCCTTCGAGGGCAGCCCGCGCAGGTACTTCTGGCTTACATTATTTCGAACATCACTTCGACAATTGCCATTCGCCGTTCTTCACTTCCACCATGCGGAACGCCGACAGGTCCAGGCCCATGTGGTCTTTGGCCGACATGTTGAAGACACCGGTGGTGCCGACAAAACCCTTGGTCTGTTCCAGTGCCGTGCGCACTTTTTCGCGGTCCGTTCCCCCGGCGCGCTTGATGGCGTCGACCGACAGGTTCAGGGCATCGAGTGCATAGCCGCCAAAGGTCGATGGATCGATCTTGTAGCGCTCTTTATACGTCTTGTCGTAGCCGACCACGATGGCCTTCTGCGCGTCGCTGTCGGGCAGCATGGCGCCGATCAAGAGGGCTGGCGTCGGCAAGCGCACGCCTTCGGCGGCCTTGCCCGACAGCTTCAGATACTCGTCCGACGCCACGCCGTGCGACTGGTACAGCGGCAGCGCGGACATGCCCAGCTGGCCGTAGTTCTTGGTCACCACCGCCGGACCCTGGCCCAGGCCAAAGACGAAGACGGCTTGTACGCCATTTGTGTTCTTGATGCGCGTCAGCTGCGCCGTGATGTCAGTGTCTTTCGGGCCGTAGGTTTCATCAGCCACCAGGGTGATGCCGTATTTGGAGGCGACGATCTGCGATTCCTTGCGGCCCGAGGCGCCGAAACCGCTCGTTTCCGACAGCAGGCCCACCTTGCTGATACCGCGCTTCTTCATGTCCTCGAACACCTTCTCGGCCGCCATGCGGTCCGTATGCGGTGTCTTGAACACCCATTTCTTCACGGGGTCAATGATCACCACGGCGCCTGCCAGAGAAATGAACGGCATGCTGGCACGCTCCACCAGCGGCGCCATCGCCATCGTCGCACCGGTGGTGGTGCCGCCGATCAGTACATCGACCTTGTCCGACTCGATCAGGCGCTTGGTAAAACCGTTGGCCTTGGCCGCATCGCTGCCGTCATCGTAGTGCACCAGTTCCAGCTTGCGCCCCAGCACGCCGCCGGCCGCATTGATTTTCTCGATATACAGCTGCAGGGTTTTCAGCTCCGGATCGCCCAAAAAAGCGGCAGGTCCCGTGACGGACAGCACGGAACCGATCTTGATGTTCTCGGCCGCATACGCGCCCACGGCGGACATGGCCAGTACGCCGGCGATCAGGGTTTTCTTGAAGATATTGGCAATCATTGTGGTCTCCACCAGGTTGGCACTACGGTCAATTATGGTTGGCGCTTTTTTACAAGCCTGCGCCTTTTTTGTTTTTACTTTGTTTTTACTCGTTTATACGCGTTCAATGACGACAGCAATACCCTGCCCCACGCCAATGCACATGGTGCACAGCGCATAGCGCCCGCCCGTGCGTTCCAGCTGGTTCAGGGCCGCCATCACCAGGCGCGCACCCGATGCGCCCAGCGGATGGCCGATGGCAATCGCGCCGCCATTCGGGTTCACGTGGGCCGCGTCGTCCGCCAGGCCCAGGTCGCGCGTGACGGCCAGCGCCTGCGCCGCAAACGCTTCATTGAGCTCGATCACGTCCATCTGCTCGATGGTCAATCCCGTCTGCGCCAGCACCTTGCGCGACGCTGGCGAGGGGCCGAAACCCATGATGCGCGGCGCCAGGCCTGCCGTGGCCATGCCCAGCACTTTTGCGCGCGGCGTCAATTTGTATTTATCCACGGCGGCGGCGGACGCCAGCAAGATGGCGCAAGCGCCGTCGTTCAAGCCCGAGGCATTGCCAGCCGTGACCGTGCCATCCGGCTTGACTACGCCCTTGAGCTTTGCCAGCATCTCGATCGAGGTATCGGGACGCGGATGTTCATCCATCGTCACCATCTTCGGCTCGCCTTTTTTCTGCGGCACGGCGACGGGCACGATTTCGCGATCAAACACGCCAGCCGCGTTAGCGGCTGCCCAGCGCTGCTGGCTGCGCAAGGCCAGACTATCCTGGTCGGCGCGGCTGATGCCAAATTCCACGGCCACGTTTTCCGCCGTTTCGGGCATGGTATCGATGCCGTACTGCGTTTTCATCTTGCCATTGACGAAGCGCCAGCCCAGGGTCGTGTCTTCGATTTTCGCCGCGCGCGAGAATGCGCTGTCAGCCTTGCCCATCACGAAAGGCGCGCGCGTCATGCTTTCCACGCCACCGGCAATGATCAGCTCCGCCTCGCCCGCCTTGATGGAGCGGGCGGCCATGCCGACGGCGTCCAGGCTGGAGCCGCACAGACGGTTGATGGTATTGGCCGGTACCGCTGCCGGCAAACCGGCCAGCAGCGCAGCCATGCGGCCCACGTTGCGGTTGTCTTCGCCCGCCTGGTTGGCGCAGCCGTAGAACACATCGTCGATGGCGGCCCAGTCGACGGACGGGTTGCGGGCAATCAGCGCGGCAATCGGCAGCGCGCCCAGGTCGTCGGCGCGCACGCCGGAGAGTGCACCGCCATAGCGGCCAAACGGAGTGCGCACGGCATCACAGATAAAAGCGTCGTTCATGTCTGGTTCCTTGTTCGGGCTATCAGGGGAAAAGCTTCGGGCGCTGGTCAACCACGCGGCGGGCCTTGCCCGTCAGGGTGCGTTCGATGCCGGCTGCGGCCACCAGGCGCACGCGCGTGCTCACGCCCACATGCGTCTTGATGCGGTGTTCCAGTTCGCGCGCCAGGCCATCGGTCTCGCTGGCCGAGATGGTGGCAGTGATATCGATACGCAGCTCGGCGATCACTTCAAGCTTGTCGAGGTGGCCGTCGCGCGTGACCACCAGCTGGTATTGCGGCGCCAGCTTCGGCATCTTCAAAATCAGCTCTTCGATCTGGGTGGGGAAGACGTTCACGCCGCGGATGATCAGCATGTCGTCCGAACGGCCCGTGATCTTGCCGATGCGGCGCATCGAGCGCGAGGTGGGTGGCAGCAAGCGGGTCAGGTCGCGCGTGCGGTAGCGGATGACGGGCAGGGCTTCCTTCGACAGCGAGGTGAAGACCAGTTCGCCCTCCTCGCCATCCGGCAGCACTTCGCCCGTTTCCGGATCGATGATCTCGGGGTAGAAATGGTCTTCCCAGATGACGGGACCGTCCTTGCTTTCGATGCATTCGGACGCCACGCCAGGCCCCATCACTTCGGACAGGCCATAGATGTCGACGGCGTCGATGCCGGCGCGCGCTTCGATTTCCGCACGCATGGCGTCCGTCCACGGCTCGGCGCCGAAGATGCCCACCTTCAGCGACGATTCAGCCGGATCGAGACCCTGGCGCGTGAATTCCTCGATGATGTTGAGCATGTACGACGGCGTGACCATGATGATCGATGGTTTGAAATCCTGGATCAATTGCACCTGTTTTTCCGTCTGGCCGCCCGACATCGGGATGACGGTGCAGCCCAGGCGTTCAGCGCCATAGTGCGCGCCCAGGCCGCCCGTGAACAGGCCGTAGCCATAGGAGATGTGCACCATGTCGCCCGCGCGGCCGCCGCCGGCGCGAATCGAGCGCGCCACCACGTTGGCCCAGGTATCGATGTCGTTCTGCGTATAGCCAACTACCGTGGCCTTGCCCGTGGTGCCGCTTGACGCGTGGATGCGCACCACTTGCTCGCGCGGCACGGCAAACAGGCCGAAAGGATAATTGTCGCGCAAGACTTTTTTATCCGTGAACGGGAATTTCGACAAATCGGCCAGCGACTTCAGATCGTCCGGATGCACGCCCGCTTCGTCAAAAGCGGCGCGGTAATGGGGCACGTTGTCATACGCGTGCTTGAGCGTCCATTTCATGCGTTCGAGCTGCAGCGCCTGCAGTTCATCCTTGCTAGCGCGCTCGATCGGTTCGAGGTCATTGGGGGAAGGCGTACGTTGGACCATCATTGTCTCCTGTTTAATTCCTTAACTATTCAATCGGTATTGGCAGTTCAAGCCTGCTCTTATCACTTCAATTGCTGATGACTTCACCCGCCACGCGGATCGACTTGCCGCGAAACAGCGCGATGGCGCGGCCATCCTGGTTGCTGACCTTGACGTCATAGACGCCGCTCTTGCCGGCCAGCGCCTGTTCGACGGCATGCGCCGTGAGCACGTCGCCTTCGCGTCCCGGCGCCAGGTAATCGATGGTGCAGCCGGCGCCCACGGTATTCATGTTGTAGCTGTTGCAGGCAAACGCGAAGGCGCTGTCGGCCAGGGCAAAAATAAAGCCGCCGTGGCAGGTCTGGTGGCCGTTGAGCATGTCTGGGCGCACCGTCATCGTCATGCGCGCATGGCCGGGTCCCACCTCGGCCAGGGCGATGCCCATGGCAGCGGTGGCGTTATCGCGCGACAGCATCGAGGCGGCGGCCGCTTCGGCCAATGCCTGTGCCGTCATGTTGTGGTCCTTATTTGACATATCATTCGGCATGAAACGTCGCTCCAGTGGCAAGTTTGCGGCGCAGCAGCGGCGAGACACGGTAGCGGTCTTCGCCATAGCCCAGCGCCAGGTGGTCCAGCACGGTCACGATGTGCGCGATGCCCACCGCATCGGCCCAGGCCAGCGGTCCACGCGGATAGTTGACGCCCTTCTGCATGGCGATATCGACGGCAGCCACCGTGCACACGCCCTGGTTGACGGCGTCGGCTGCCTCGTTGGCCAGCATGGCGACCGTGCGCATGACGGCCAGGCCAGGCACATCGTCCAGGCGCGTGACGATGAAACCGGCCGCCTGGAACAGGCCGACGACAGCCGCGTAGGCGGCGTCGCTGCACTGGTCGGCACGGGCCACGGCGATGCGTTTGGCAGCGGCGTAATCGAGCGCCAGGTCGAACAGCACCGTGTCCGGATGCTGGTTATCGTGCGCGCGCTGGGTGGCGCTGCGCCCATCGGTCAGATAAATGGCGGCGCCATGGCAATGCAGGGCGGGCGCTTCGTCCATCGCCTGGCCTTCCTGCATGACGCGGCGGCTGACCGTGATGCCGGCCTGCTCCAGGCGCTGCACCAGGCTGCGAATGACGCCGCTGTGGCCACGGCCATCGCCGCCGATGGCAGCCGACAGGGCGACGAATTCCGGCGTCGCTTGCGCGCTTTCCGCCTGTGCCACGGGGGCAGGCGCGCCTTCGCCGTACAGGTAAAAGCCACGGCCCGATTTGCGGCCCAGGAAACCGGCGTTGACCATTTCCTGCTGCAGCACGGACGGCGTGAAGCGCGGGTCGTTGAAATAGGCGCCGAACACGGATTGCGTGACGGAGAAATTGACGTCATGGCCGATCAGATCCATCAGCTCGAATGGGCCCATGCGGAAACCGCCCGCTTCGCGCAGCACGCAATCGATGGTGGCGGCATCGCCCGCTTGTTCGTTCAACAGGCGCCAGCCTTCCGCATAGAACGGACGGGCGACACGGTTGACGATGAAGCCGGGCGTCGATTTCGCATGCACGGGGTTCTTGCCCCAGGCAATGGACGTGTCATACACGGTGGCGGCGACTTGCTCGCTGGTGGCCAGGCCACTGATCACTTCCACCAGCGCCATCAGGGGCACGGGATTAAAGAAGTGCATGCCGACCAGGCGTTCAGGGCGGCGCAACTTGGCGGCGATGGCCGTGACGGAAATCGACGAGGTGTTTGTCGCCAGGATGCAGTCGTCGGCAACCAGCGCTTCGAGGTCGGCGAACAGGCCGCGCTTGACGTCGAGGTTTTCCACGATGGCTTCCACCACCAGAGAAGCATCGCTCACGTCGGCCAGGCTGCCGGCCGCTTGCAGGCGCGCCGTGGCGGCCGCCGCTTCGTCAGCCGTCATGCGGCCCTTTTCGGCCAGCTTCGCATACATCTTGCCGATGTCGGCCAGCGCCTTGCTGACCGCTTCCGCGCGCGTGTCGTACAGTTTTACCCTGTAGCCGGCAGCCGCGGCCACCTGTGCGATGCCGGCACCCATGGCGCCGCTGCCGATGACGGCGACGATACTGTTGTTTGCCAATGCGCTCATATCAGTGTCCCTTGAATTGCGGTGCGCGCTTTTCCATGAAGGCGGCCACGCCTTCGCGGTAATCGTCGCTGTGACCGAGATCGCTCATCATGCGCGCTTCCAGCGCCAGCTGCTGCGGCAAGGTATTGGCACCGCTGGCGGCCAGCGCCTGCTTGGTATAGGCCAGGCCCCTGGTCGGTGCCGTGGAAAAGTGCACGGCCAGCTTGCGCGTTTCTTCGGCCAGCTGCGCGTCGTCCACGCATTTCCAGATCAGGCCCCAGTCCTCGGCCTTTTCCGCCGTCAGTTTTTCGCCGAGCATGGCCAGGCCCATGGCGCGCGCCGAACCGATCAAGCGCGGCAGGAAGAAAGTGCCGCCCGTGTCCGGGATCAGGCCCAGCTTGCAGAACACTTCGACGAAGCTGGCCGACTTGCCGGCAATAACGATGTCGCAGGCCAGCGCCAGATTGGCGCCCGCACCGGCGGCCACGCCATTGACGGCGCAAATCACGGGCATCGCCAAGGCTTTCAGGGCCAGCACCAGCGGCGCATAGTTTTTTTCTACCGACTCGCCCAGGTCCACGCCCTTCGAGCCTGGTTCGACGGCGCGGTCGGACAAATCCTGGCCCGCACAAAAGCCCCGGCCCGCGCCCGTCAGCACGAACACGCGCACGGTGCTGTCGGCGTTCACTTTCGCAAGCGCATCGCGCACTTCCTCGTGCATGGCCTGGGTAAAGCTATTGAGTTTGTCGGGACGGTTCAGGGTCAGCGTGGCAATGCCCTGCTCGATGGTAAAGAGGATATTCTGGTAGCTCATGGCGTCTCGCTTTTTAATGGGTACGGCAGGGCGTCACGTCAGCCCCGCGCCGGCTTTATTCTGCCTGGTCGAAGTCGACCACGACTTTGTCGGTGAGCGGAAAACTCTGGCAACTGAGGACAAAGCCGCGCGCCACTTCGTAGTCTTCCAGCGCGTAGTTGACGTCCATTTCGACTTTTCCGTCGAGGATCTTGCAGCGGCAGGTCGAGCACACGCCGCCCTTGCACGAATAGCGCATGTCCAGCCCAGCGCGCAGGCCCGCGTCGAGGATGGATTCCTTGTCCTTGTCCATCGTGAAGGTGGTGTGGCTACCATCCATGATGACGGTCACTTCCGTTTCCTGCACGGCGCCCGCGTCGAATAGCGCGCGCGGCTTATGAAAGTTTTTCGGGATGCTGGCGGCGAACAGTTCGATCTTGATATTCTGCTTGGGCATGCCGGCCGCCTGCAGGGCGGCGGAGACGCCCAGCATCATGTCTTCCGGGCCGCAGATGAAGGCGTTGTCGTAATCTTCCACGCGGATCCAGTGCCGCAGGAACTGCTCGCATTTTTCCTGCGTGATGCGGCCGTTGAACAGCTCGATATCCTGCTGCTCGCGGCTCATCACGTACACCAGGTTCAAACGCTCCAGGTACACGTCCTTCAAGTCCGTCAATTCTTCCTTGAAGATGACGGACGACGAGGCGCGGTTGCCGTAGAACACAGTAAAACGGCTCAGGGGTTCCGTCAGCAGCGTCGTCTTGATGATGGAGAGGATGGGCGTGATGCCGCTGCCGGCCGCAAACGCCAGGTAGTGCTTGCGGTTGACGCAGTCGAGCGGCACGTTAAAGTGGCCCATGGGCGGCATCACCTCGATGGTGGCGCCGGCTTTCAGGGTGTCGTTCGCCCAGGTGGAAAAGGCGCCACCGGGCGTGCGCTTGATGGCCACGCGCAGCGTGCCGTCCTGCACCGCAGAACAGATGGAATACGAACGGCGCACATCCTCGGCGTTGATATTGGCGCGCAGGGTCAGGTGCTGCCCTTGCTGGAAGCGGAACTGCTGCTGCAGTTCCGCCGGCACGTCGAACGTGACGGCGATGGTGTCGCGCGTTTCATTGCGCACGTTCGATACGCACAGCGGATAAAATTTACTCATGCTTCATCTCCAGTTTCTTCGGAACGTGTGCCTGATTTTTTTAGTGGCACTTGAAGTAATCAAACGGTTCGCGGCAAGCCAGGCATTTGTACAGGGCCTTGCACGGCGTGGAGCCGAACTGGCTGGTCAGCTGCGTATGCGTCGAGCCGCAGTTCGGGCAGATCACTTCCAGCTTCGGCGCGGGCAAACGTTTTACTCCGCCGCGCAAGCCGCTGATGTCGATCACCTGCTGCTGTGGCGGGGCGATGCCGTAGCCTTTCAGCTTGGCCTTGCCCGCCTCGCTCATCCAGTCCGTGGTCCAGGCGGGCGCCAGCTGGTTCACCAGCGTTACCTTGGCCACGCCATGGCTGCGCAAGGCATCCGTGACGGCATCGGCGATCACCTGCATGGCCGGGCAGCCCGAATACGTGGGCGTGATCGTCACGATGCACTCTTCGCTACTGACCACTTCGACGGCGCGCACGATGCCCAGGTCCACCACCGAAATGACGGGAATTTCCGGGTCCGGCACGTCGCCCAGCCAGGCCCAGACCTGGGTGGCGTCCAGCGCTGCCAAGGGCGTGTTCACTACCACTCCGCCCCGGGATAGGCGCGCTGCAGGAACTGCATCTCGGCCAGGATGAATCCCAGGTGTTCCGTGTGCGTGCCCTGCTTGCCGCCCTTTTGCATCCAGGCGTCGGGCGCCGGCATGCTCAAGGTGGCTTCGGCGAAGATCTCGGCCACGTGTTCGAGGAAGGCCTGGCGCAACACGTCCGATGAAGGCGCGATACCGGCGGCAAGCATGGCCTGGTCGACGGCGTCGTACGTGAACATCTCGCCCGTGTACATCCACAGCTTGTCGGCCGCCGCCTGCGTCTTCGCGTGGCTGTCCGCCGTGCCATCGCCGAGGCGCACGATCAGGTCACCGCTGCGGCGCAGGTGATACGTCACTTCCTTGACCGACTTCTGCGCCACTTCGACGATGCGTGGATCACTGCATTTCGCCAGTTCCAGCAGCTGGAAGTAGTGCCAGGTGTCGAAGAAGAACTGGCGCATCATGGTGTCGGCGTAATTGCCGTTCGGCTGCTCCAGCAGCAGGCAATTCTTGAAGTCGTGGGCGTCGCGCAAAAAGGCGATGTCATCCTCGTCGCGGCCCGCGTTTTCCAGTTCGGCCGCATAGCTGAACCACAAACGCGTCTGGCCCAGCAAGTCGAGCGCCACGTTGGTCAGCGCCATGTCTTCTTCCAGCGCCGGCCCCTTGCCGCACAGCTGCGACAGTTGCTGGCTGAGGATCAGGGCGTTGTCGCCCAGGCGCAAAAGGTAATCGAACTTTTGTTGAGTGAGCTTGTCATCCATTGCAGGCACTCCCATCACAGGTTCTTGACTTCTTCCGGCATCGGGAAGAAGGTGGGATGGCGGTACACCTTGCTGTTCGACGGTTCGAACAGGGCGCCCTTGTCGCCAGGGCTGCTGGCGACGATATCGGCCGCGCGCACCACCCAGATGCTCACGCCTTCATTGCGGCGCGTATAGACGTCGCGCGCATGGTTGACCGCCATGGTGGCGTCGGAGGCGTGCAGGCTGCCCACGTGCTTGTGCGCCAGGCCGTGCTGGCTGCGGATGAAAACTTCCCACAATGGCCATTCTTTGCTCATGTTGCTCTCCCCTATCTGTCTTGTGTATTTACGCTGCCGCTTTGACTGCGGCTTGTTTATCTGCATACGCGAGCAAGGCATCGCGGAACCACTCGCCGTCTTCATACGCTTTCACCCGCGTTTGCAGGCGCTCGCGGTTGCACGGGCCATTGCCCTTCAAGACATTGTTGAACTCGGACCAGTCGATCTCGCCGAATTCATAGTGCCCCGTTTCCGCATTGAACTTCAGGTCGGGATCGGGCACGGTCAGGCCCAGGTATTCGATTTGCGGCACGGTCTGATCAACCATGCGCTGGCGCAATTCATCATTCGAAAACAGCTTGATGCGCCATTGCGCCGATTGGGCGCTGTTGACGGAGGCGGCGTCGGACGGGCCGAACATCATCAGGGACGGCCACCACCAGCGGTTCAGCGCATCCTGCGCCATGGCTTTCTGCTCTGGCGTACCCTTGCACAGCGACATCATGATGTCGTAGCCCTGGCGTGCATGGAATGATTCTTCCTTGCAGACGCGGATCATGGCGCGTGCATACGGGCCATACGAGCAGCGGCACAGGGGAATCTGGTTGATGATGGCGGAGCCGTCAACCAGCCAGCCGATGGCGCCCATGTCGGCCCACGACAGGGTGGGATAGTTAAAGATGCTGGAATACTTGGCTTTGCCTGAGTGCAAGGCAGCGAGCAGATCGTCGCGCGAGACGCCCAGGGTTTCTGCGGCGCTGTACAGGTACAGGCCGTGACCGGCTTCGTCCTGGATCTTCGCCAGCAGAATGGACTTGCGTTTCAAGGTCGGTGCGCGCGTGACCCAGTTACCTTCGGGCAATTGACCGACGATTTCCGAATGCGCATGCTGCGAAATCTGGCGGATCAGGGTCTTGCGATAGGCGTCCGGCATCCAGTCCTTGGCCTCGATCTTGATGCCTTCGTCGATGCGCGCCTGAAAAGCGCGCTCTTCCTGGCCCATGTCGTCGATGGAACGGACGTTCTTGAGGCCGGTTTCAACCATTTGTGCGTACATGATCTGTCTCCCATGTCTTTGATTTTGCGCAGCAACGCGGTGCGATCAACAGATAATACGATACAAAAAACGATTTGCATACACTTGATGTGAGTCATTTTAAAAATTCGTATCTTGTGCGGCTTTTTTGTGCGTATGATATTGCTGATGAGAAAACACTGCGAAGTGCCACCCGCGCTTCCTGCAAATTATTGACGCGCTACCCGCGCAGCCAAGTAAACTGCTGCTTTTATTGAATCGACCGCAACACGGCCAGACCGGAACCACATGAAGAACACCCGCTGCACGGCATGGATAGCCGATTTCCTGGAAAGCGACCCACCGCGCTCAAAGTCCCTGGTGATGACGATTTTCGGCGACGCCATCGTGCCGCGCGGCGGCGCCATCTGGCTGGGCAGCCTGATCGAACTGCTGGCACCGTTTGGCGTGAATGACCGCCTGTTGCGCACCAGCGTGTTCCGCCTGGCGCAGGAGGGCTGGCTCAGCTCGCAGCGCGACGGCCGCCGCAGCGCCTATACCATACGCCCGGAGGCGCTGGCCCGCTTCGAGCGCGCGTATCGCCGCATCTATGCGCCACTGGTCGTGCACTGGGATGGCAGCTGGACCCTGGTGATCGGGCCGGCCGGCAGCATCGGCGCGGCCGAGCGGGGGGCGCTGCGCAAGGAATTATTGTGGGCTGGCTATGGTTTGATCTCTCCCGGCATCTTTGGCCATCCGGCCAGCAATTCCGAGGCGCTGGAAGACATCCTCGTGCGCAACGAGGTACAGGGCAAGCTGTATGTCTGCCACACAACAGAGTTGCCGAATGTCAGCACACGCCCGCTGCGCGACATGGTGAGCGAATGCTGGGACTTGTCGGAAGTGATGGCCGGCTACGAAAAATTCATCGCCAGCTTCCAGCCGCTGCTGACCTTGCTGCAAGAAGCGCCCGTGTTCGATGCCGAGCAAGCCTTCGTCATCCGCTCGCTGCTGACGCACGCCTACCGCCGCGTGCAGTTGCACGACCCGCAGTTGCCCGTCGAACTGCTGCCCGAACCGTGGCCCGGCACGCAGGCGTATGCACTGGCGCGCGACCTGTACCGCATCACCCATGCGGTGGCCGAGGAACATATCCTGGCCACCCTGCGGCGCGAGGATGAGCAGGCGCCGGATGTGGAACCATGGTTTTTTGAACGTTTCGGCGGCCTGAACACCTGATAAAACGTCCATGGCGGCGTTGCAGGGCCGGGGCGTACGTTCGTACTGCCTGCGGCCCTGCGCCTTGCCCTGGCCATTTTTCAGGCGTTCAGCAAGCGTCGTTGTGTACCGCTCATTGCTTGGTCACGACTTGCTTTGCCCCAGCCAGCAAATCCTGCCCCAGCTTTTCCAGCGCATTGGCCTGCACCAGCATGGTGTCGAGGATGGCGGCATTGAAGGTCAATTCGGCCGGCGTCGTATAGCCGGGAAAACGCAGGATGCGCAGCAATTCCTGCAAGGTCGTGCCTTTGCCCAGGTGTGCCAGCGCGTCGCTGAGGGCGCTGACTTTCTTTTCCAGGTCGCGTATGTGCTTGCCGTTGTCGTCCATGATGCTCTCCCCGTGTTGGAGCTATCACGTTAGCAAAGCATGCCCCGCGTCGTTTGCGCCAGCACAAAGGCGCGGCTAAAACGGGTATCATCGCGCCATTGCACACGATGCAAAACCCATATGTTTTTATCAGGAACACTCATGACCATTAAAATCAGCCAGCAATTCGACGCCGGCGCGATCGAGGTGCTGCGCGCCGACGATGCCCACTCCATCGAGCTGAACATCCGCAAGGATTCCCACGCCGACATCACGCAGTGGTTTTATTTCCGCCTGCAAGGCGCGCAAGGCGAGGCGTGCACAATCCGCTTCATGAATGCAGGCAAGTCGGCCTATCCCGACGGCTGGAAAGACTACCAGGCCGTCGCCAGCTACGACCGCGAAACCTGGTTCCGCGTGCCGACCAGCTTTGACGGCACGGTGATGACCATCGCGCACACGCCGGAAGAAGAAAGCGTGTACTACGCCTACTTCGAGCCGTACCCATGGGATCGCCACCTGGCCCTGATCGACAGCGCGCAAGCGTCGCCGCTGGTGCGCCTGATCGACCTGGGCAGCACAGTGGAAGGGCGCGACATGAATCTGCTGGTGGTCGGTGACGCCGATGCAGAGAAGAAAGTCTGGGTCATCGCGCGCCAGCATCCCGGCGAAACGATGGCGGAATGGTTTGTCGAGGGCATGCTCGAAGCCTTGCTGGACCAGGCCAACCCGTTTGCCCGCCAGTGCCTGCAAGACGCTGTCTTTTACGTGGTGCCGAACATGAATCCGGACGGTTCCGTGCATGGCAACCTGCGCACCAACGCGGCCGGCGCCAACCTGAACCGTGAATGGATGACACCGACGATGGAACGCAGCCCGGAAGTATTCCTGGTGAAACAGAAAATGCATGAAATCGGCTGCGATCTGTTCCTCGACGTACATGGCGACGAAGGTCTGCCTTACGTGTTCGTCGCCGGCAGCGACGCGCTGGAAAATTTCACGCCTGCACAAAAGGCCGAGCAAGACCGCTTCATCGCCGACTTCAAGGTGGCCAGCCCCGACTTCCAGGATGAGCACGGCTATGAAGACGGCCCGTTCACGCCGGAAGTACTGACCATGGGTTCGCCCCACATCACGCACGCTTTCGGCTGCCTGGCACTGACCCTGGAACTGCCGTTCAAGGACAATGCCAACGATCCCGACGCACAAACGGGCTGGAGCGGCGCCCGCAGCGCTGCCCTGGGCGCGGCCGTACTGCAGCCAATCCTGTCCACCTTGCGCGCCTGAGCATCCGGGCCGGACCGGCCCGCGTAAGCCCGATGCCCCGCACGCCGGGGCATTTTTTATGCCCGCACGGCAAGCGTTGCTGGACGAGCGATTTTTTTTCAGAACATCTTGCCTAGCAGAAATTATCGTCCTACACTAAACAACAGAATCGGGCCGTGCCACGCTGCGCGGCCCCGCAAGAATACGCCACCGGGTGGGTCGCCATGCCTTCCCGGCCACCGGAAATACGCATCCACGGCCCCGTACCTGCCGAGCTAGCTCTCTGTAAGAAAAAACGACCGCATCGGCATCGTGCCGCAGCGCGCCTAGCCTTCTGGCTGGTGCGCGTACACATGCTGCCGGGCGCTTCCCGCATGTCGCCGAGGATGGATTGCCTATGTCCAAGCTTAAAATCAGTACCCGCCTGGCCTTGAGTTTCGGCCTGATCATTGTCCTGCTTGCCATGGTGGCATTTGTTTCCGTAAGCCGCATCCGCAACATCAATGCTTCGACGGAAAAAATCCTCGATGACCGCTATGTCAAGGTCATGCTGGCGAATACGATACAGTCCGAGGTCAATATCCAGGCCCGCCTCCTGAGCATCGCCATCATCGGCGCCAACGATACCGACGAAGTCAGCAGTAACCTGGCCAAGGTGCAGGCGTCCCGTAAAAAGAACGAGGGGCTGCTGGCGCGCCTGAAAGCCATGATCAACACGCCCAAGGGGCAGGAACTGCTCCAGGCCGTGATGACCAGCCGCGAAAGCTATGCCAGGACGCGCGATGCGAATATCAAACTGTTGCAAGAGGGGAAAGCCGAGACGGCCGGCATCTTCCTGCTGACGCAGCTGCGCTATCCACAGGAAAAATTCCTGACGGCGCTGGCGGCCATGGCCGGCTTCCAGGAATCGCTGATGGCAGACGAAGGCAAGCAAGCCCTCGCCAACGGGCGTCTGGCCATCATCCTGACCCTGTCCCTGTCCATCGCCGCGACGCTCATTGCCATCGTCCTGGCCATTCTGATCAGCCGCTCCATCAGCCGCCCCATCAACGAAGCCGTCAAAGTGGCGCAACGCGTGGCATCCGGCGACCTGTCGGGCAGCATCGACGCGCGCGGCACCGATGAAACGGGCCTGCTGCTGCGTGCCCTGAAAGAAATGAACGACAATCTGCAAGGCATCGTGGCCCGCGTGCGCCATGGCACGGATGCCATCGCCCATGGCTCGCGTGAAATCGCCTCCGGCAATATGGACTTGTCCTCGCGCACGGAACAACAAGCCAGCTCACTGGAAGAAACGGCCTCGTCGATGGAAGAACTGACGTCGACCGTCAAGCAGAATGGCGAAAACGCACGCCAGGCCAACCAGATGGCGCAATCGGCCTCCAGCGTGGCCAGCAAGGGCGGCCAGGTCGTGGCGGAAGTGATCACGACCATGGATTCGATCAATGCCTCGTCGAAGAAAATCGTCGACATCATCGGCGTCATCGACGGGATTGCCTTCCAGACCAATATCCTGGCCCTGAATGCGGCCGTGGAAGCGGCCAGGGCGGGTGAACAGGGCCGTGGCTTTGCCGTCGTGGCCACGGAAGTGCGCAACCTGGCGCACCGCTCCGCCGCCGCCGCCAAGGAAATCAAGATCCTCATCGACGACTCCGTGCAGCAGGTTAATCTCGGCAGCAACCTGGTGAACCAGGCCGGCAGCACCATGCAAGAGATCGTCAGCAGCGTGCGGCGCGTCACGGACATCATGGCCGAGATCACCTCCGCCAGCAACGAGCAGGAAGCGGGGATTGAACAAATCAACCAGGCCATCACGGAAATGGATGCCGTGACGCAACAAAATGCCGCGCTCGTGGAAGAAGCGGCAGCCGCGTCCGAAGCGTTGCAGGATCAGGCTGGCATCCTGGCCGAAGCCGTCAGCGTGTTCAAGCTCGACGGCACGCAAGCGCTGCCACCGGTTCCGGTTCCAGCCATCCGCGTGCCAGCGAAGCCTGCCGCCGCGCCACGCGTCACGGCCACTGCCGCACCCGCCAGGAAAGCAGGCACGGTGGTCGCACAGGCCGCGGTCGCCGAGACCGAGTGGGAAGAGTACTGAGGCACCGCCTGCGGCAAGGCATCAAGCAGCTTGCAGCGGGGGCATCGCCATGGCCTGCGCTTCAGCCGCCCGCCACCACCATGCTCTCGATGAGGATGGAACCCGTCTCTTTGGTACCACGGCGCAGCACGTCGGCGCCCACGGCGACGATGTTGCGCAGCATGTCTTTCATGTTGCCGGCAATGGTGATTTCTTCCACCGGATACTGAATCACGCCATTTTCCACCCAGAAACCGGAGGCGCCGCGCGAATAGTCGCCCGTCACGTAATTGGTTCCTTGCCCCATCAGTTCCGTCACCAGCAAGCCCGTGCCAAGTTTTTTCAGCATGGCAACGAAATCATCGGTGGCCGCCGTCTGGGACGAGCTCAGGTACAGATTGTGCGAGCCGCCCGCGTTGCCCGTCGTCTGCATGCCCAGCTTGCGGGCTGTGTAAGTCGACAGGAAATAGCCTTGCACCACGCCATCCTTGACGACATCGCGGCTGACGGTTTTTACGCCTTCTTCGTCGAACGGCGCAGAACCGACGCCGCCGATCACGTGCGGATCTTCAAAGATCTGCACGTGCGACGGCAGCACTTGCGTGCCCAGGGAGTCGTTCAGGAAAGTGGATTTTCGGTACAGGGCGCCACCCGAGGTCGCTTGCACATAGGTACCCAGCAAACCGGCCGCCAGCGGCGCCTCGAACAGCACGGGACAGCTGCGCGTGCCCAGCTTGCGCGCGTTCAGGCGCGACAGGGCGCGCTCGGCGGCGTAGCGGCCGATGGCTTCCGGGCTCGACATTTTGGCGGCGTCGCGCACGGACGAATACCAATCGTCGCGCTGCATCTTCGCACCCTTGCCGGCGATGGGCGCCACGGACAGAGTGTGACGGGAAAATGGGTAGCCGCCGATGAAGCCGCGCGAATTGGCGGACACAAAGTGCGATTGCTGCACATGCACGCCCGCGCCTTCGCTGTTCGTGATGCGCGGGTCGACGGCAAACGCGGCCGCTTCAGCCCGCTGGGCCAGCACGACGGCTTCCTCGGCGGAAATCAGCCAGGGATAGAACAGTTGCAAGTCGCGGGGCGACATTTCCAGCATGTCCGCGTCGGCCAGGCCCGCGCAATCGTCCTCGGCCGTGAAACGGGCGATGTTGTAGGCGGCGTCCACCGTGGCGCGCAGGGCCGATGGCGAAAAGTCGGAGGTGCTGGCATTGCCGCGTTTCTTGCCGACAAATACGGTCACGCCCATGCCTTTGTCCTTGTTTTGCTCGATCGTCTCGATCTTGCCTTTTCGTACAGACACGGACAGGCCACCGCCTACACTGACTTCGACGGCGGCGTCGGTGCCGCCCGCTTCCCGCGCAAAAGACAACACATCACGGGCCAGTTGCTGCAATTGCTCTTGACTATGGGTAAATACGGAGTCGTTCATGCGCTGTTTTCTTCGGAAAGCCGCTAAAAAGGGTATCATAGCAGTCGTTTACAGTTTACAGGTGCGGCCTACGCGGCCAATCCCGCCTTATCATGCCAAATCCAAACCGGGGAGCTTGCGGCTTCCAATCCACCGAATTCGAACAGGAATATGAACGTCCGTCGAAGTCGGAACTCAAGCGCCAGATGACCGTCCTGCAAAAGCTGGGCGAAGAACTCGTCAATGAGGCACGTGACCGCGTCAAGCGCGTCCCGATGCCGGAAGACGTGCGCGACGCCATCCTCGAATGCCAGATGATCCGCGATCACGAAGGCCGCCGCCGCCAGCTGCAATACGTGGGCAAGAAGATGCGCACCCTGGATGAAGAAGAAGTTGCCGCCATCCAACGCACCATCGATAGCTGGAAAGGCTTGTCGAAAGCCGATACGGCCAATATGCACGCGATGGAACGCCGCCGCGACAAACTCTTGACCGATGACAAGGCGCTGACCGTTTTGCTGTCGGAAAACCCGGAGCTGGACGTGCAGCACCTGCGCACCCTGATCCGCAATGCCCGCAAGGAGCAGGCCGAGAACAAGCCGCCAAAAGCCTACCGTGAAATCTTCCAGATCTTGAAAGAGATCGCCAAGAAGAAAAACGGCGGCAAGAAAGATGCCGACGAAGATGACGTTGAGCAAGAAGAAGACGAATAAACCCCAGCTCTTGGGCTTGGGTTGACAAAAACCGGGAACCAACCCGGTTTTTTTACGACATAGACAGGTGCCCCATGACCACGATAGAAGACGAATTGATTATCGGCCTCGTGTCGATCTCGGACCGCGCCAGCGGCGGCGTGTATGAAGACCTGGGCATCCCGGCGCTGGAAAGCTGGTTGTCCGCCGCCATCCGCACGCCTTTCCGCCTGGAAAAACGACTGATCCCGGACGAGCGCTCGCAGATTGAAAACACCCTGATCGACATGGTTGACCTGAGCCACTGTCATCTGATCCTGACGACGGGTGGCACTGGCCCGGCGCGGCGCGATGTGACGCCGGACGCCACGCTCAGCGTCGGGACCAAGGAAATGCCCGGTTTCGGTGAACAGATGCGCCAGATCAGCCTGCAATTCGTGCCGACGGCGATTCTGTCGCGCCAGGTGGCCGTGATCCGCGAGACGCCCGAGCGCGCCGCCCTGATCATGAACTTGCCGGGCCAGCCGAAAGCCATCAAGGAAACCCTGGAAGGATTGAAAGATGCCAACGGCGTGCAACTGGTCAACGGCATCTTTGCCGCCGTGCCATATTGCATCGATCTCATCGGCGGTCCCTACATGGAAACCGACCCGGCCATCTGCAATGCCTTCCGTCCCAAATCGGCGCTGCGTCCGGCGCAACCCCTACCTGAGGAAAATACATGAGCACCTTGCTGGAAACCATACAACTCGACAGCGCAGCTAACCCCACCGTTTCCATCATCTGGATGCACGGCCTGGGCGCCGACGGCAACGACTTCGTGCCCCTGGTGAAGGAACTCGATCTGCGCGGCTGCCCCGCCATCCGCTTTATTTTCCCCAGCGCCGGCACCATGCCCGTCACCATCAACAACGGTTATGTCATGCGCGCCTGGTACGACATCCGCGAAAATGACCTGGTGCGCCGCGAAGATGAGAGCGGTTTGCGCGCCTCGCAGGCACAAATTGAAGCGCTGATCGCGCGCGAAAAGGCGCGTGGCATTCCCGCCAGCCGCATCATCCTGGCCGGCTTCTCGCAAGGCTGCGCCATGACCCTGCAAACGGGCTTGCGCCACGCGGAACCGCTGGCCGGCCTGATGTGCCTATCCGGCTACCTGCCGCTGGCCGACAAGACGGCGCTTGAGCGCACGCCGGCCAGCCTGGAAACGCCGATCTTCATGGCGCACGGCAAGGCCGACCCTGTGGTGCCGATCACCCGCGCACAGCAGTCGCGCGACTTGCTCACCGGCATGGGTTACAAGGTGGAATGGCATGAATACATGATGCAGCACTCGCTGTGCCAGGAAGAAATCGACGCGATTGGCGCGTGGCTGAAAAAAGTATTGGCCTAAAATAAAACAGGCACGGTATGCGCCGCGCCTGTTGCTATACGGAACGCCGGGAACGATCAGTTCGCCGGCGTTTTTGCATTCCAGATCTTCAGCATGTCGGGCGATGCTTCCGAGCGGATGCCGTTGTCCGTCAGCACCGATTCCGTCGCTGCCAGCATATCCTTGCGCGGCACGACCACCATTTCCGCATCACGCTGCTGGAAGCGGAACGTCAGCAACTCATCCGTCTGGTCGCGCAGCAAGGCCACCAGGTGCGCCAGACTGCGCACGCGCACGCCATTGACGGAATCGACGACCGAAAAGAAACGGCTACTGTAGCCATTCATCAGCTTGTGCGGGAAGAACGGCGCGGCAATCACCACCAGTTCTTCGCGCTCGCTATCGGGCGTATCGCCGCGCCGCGTCATCAAAGGATTGCCAGCAAAACTCATACCCGTCAACATGGGTGCATTGCCGTTCGGGGCTGTCATGAATTCCGTGCTGGCGCGCGAAAATACCATCGGGCCGAAAATGAAATAGGATGGGTAATTGCCCTGCAGGCCACTGATGAGCATCGGGTGCGCCGCCGAGACGGGCACCTTGATTTTCACGGGCGCGCCCTGGCGCACCACCGTCAACGGCAATTCGCCGTCTTTCGCCAGCTGTTGCACCCGGTACTGGAAGCGCACGCGGCTGTTGGCATTCAGCTTGACCATGCCTTGGTTGTCGATGGGAAATTCGCCGATATGCGTGATGACATCCCACTCCTTGAGCGGATAGGCGGCATTCTTGCTGGCTGGCGTCATCACGACCGCACCCTCGACGCCCTTGGCCAGCTTCAGGTAGGTGCGCAGCGCGGGATTTTCCAGCGTTTGCGTCACGTCACGCATGGCCGGCTTGCCCTGGGGCGCGCCACTTTCCTGGTCGCGCAGGAACAGCTCGATTTCCTCATTGGGGATGATGTAGCCGATGTTTTGTGCATTGAGCATGCCGGCAAAGGCCAGGCCGATCATCTTCTCGCCGGCAATCACGGGGCCGCCGCTATTGCCCGGATTGATGGCCGCATCGATCTGGATGCGCAGGCCGGAGACGGGGAAGTTATAGTGCACGAATTCGATGCGCGAGACGATGCCCTTGGTGATCGCCAGCGAGGTGCCGCCCGTCGGATAGCCATATGCCAGCACGGCATCGCGCACGTCCGGCAAGACATTGGCGCGCGGCACCGCTTTATGGCTGGCGAAAAAACTGTCGTCGTCGATCTTCAGCAAGGCCAGGTCCATGCCGCGCGAAATGGCCAGCACGGTCGCCGGTATCTTGTCGCCGGCGCCATTGGCCTGGATCTGCACCTGGCTGGCATAGCCGACAACGTGCGCATTGGTGAGGATGCGGCGGCCTTCGATGACGACGCCGGAACCCGTCACCTCTTGCGGCGCGGCCTTGCTCCAGGGTTTATAGGGGTCCGGCCCGCGCAGGGTGGAAAACACCTTGACGACGGAATTTTCCAGTGCAGAAGCGCTGGGGCTAGCGCTAGCGGCGCTCTCGGCGGCCAGCGCACGCAGCGTCATCAAGGGACCAAGGGCCAGTACCAGCAAGATACTGCCCATCAGGGTGAAGCACGGACGATTTTTCATTGAGCTTGTTGGCAATGGAAGGGAAGCAAAATTATATATTGAATAATTTCAACTTCATTACACTTTGTCCATCTTTGCCCGAAGAACTATTCTAATCAGACGGGCAAGGGCGGCACGCCCAAGGCCGGTACCGCCGTCTGCGCCCCGTTCATGAGCATGGCCAGGAAAGTGTAGTAGCCATTGATACCCATCAAGTCCACCACGCCGTGCTCGCCGAACAGCGCCAGCGCGCGCGCATACGTGGCGTCGCTGACGCACTTGTTCTGCTGCAACTCGATGCAAAAGTCATGCACGGCTTGCTCGTCTTCCTTCAGGGCAAGCGGCGCGCGCCGCGCGGCGATGGCGTCCACGGCCGTCTGCGCGATGCCGTTCTGCACGGCCAGCGGCGCGTGGATGGCCCACTCGACTTGCTGGTCCCACTGGCGCGCCGTCACCAGGATCGCCAGCTCGGACAGGCGCGTGCCGATGGCGCTGCGGTAGCGCAAATACTCGCCCATGCGCTGCGCCGTTTCCATCAGCTCGGGGCTGCGGATCAGCGGCACGAAGGGGCCGTACAGGGCCCCGCGCGGCCCGTCGATGATGGCTTGCGCGGCGGCCCGCTGCTGGGCGTCGAGCCGGTCCAGCGGCAGCGGCGGCAAACGGTCGATATCGCTACCGGCCATCAGGCAGTCCAGGCGACCACGTCCTGCTGCTGTTCGCCCAGGCCGGGGATGCCCAGACGCATGCTGTCGCCTTTTTTGAGGAAACGCTGCGGCTTGCGACCCTGGCCCACGCCCGGCGGCGTGCCCGTGGCGATGACGTCGCCCGGTTCCAGCGTCATGAATTGCGACAGGTAGCTGACGATCTGCGCCACCGTGAAGATCATGGTTTGCGTATTGCCGGTCTGCATGCGCTTGCCGTTGACTTCCAGGTACAGGTCCAGGTCTTGCTCGTCGATGACTTCATCGCGCGTCACCAGCCACGGGCCGATGGGGCCAAAGGTGTCGCAGCCCTTGCCTTTATCCCATTGACCGCCCCGCTCCAGCTGGAACGAGCGCTCGGAAATATCGTTGACGACGCAATAGCCGGCCACGTATTTCAAGGCGTCCTCTTCGCTCACGTACTGTGCGCGCGTGCCGATGATCACGCCCAGCTCCACTTCCCAGTCCGTCTTTTTCGAGCCTTTCGGCAACACGATATTGTCGTCCGGACCGTTCAGGCAGCTAATCGCCTTCATGAAGACGATCGGTTCGGCGGGGATAGCCATGCCGGCCTCGGCCGCGTGATCCGCATAATTCAGACCGATGCCGATGAACTTGCCGACTTTCGCCAGCGGCACGCCGAAGCGGGGATTGCCGCGCACCAGGGGCAGCGTCTTTTCGTCGAGTTTGACCAGCTTGCGCAAGGCCTTGTCGGACAGTTGCGCGCCGTCAATATCGGCAATCACGCCGGACAGGTCGCGCAGTTTGCCTTCTTCATCGATCAGGCCCGGTTTTTCCTTGCCTGGACGTCCATAACGAACGAGTTTCATAGTCTTCCTTGGAGTTGATCATTGCCGCTGTGCAGGCTGCCATTTTACCGGATGGCCCGGCGTGCCTGTAGCGGTGAATGAAAAACATCGCAAGTCCCGGCAGTTGCAAGGCCGCCAGCGCGCCAAACGCCACCTGGTACGCCTGCGGCGGGTACTGCTGCAAGCTGTTCAGGGGCCAGCAGCCGAGGATCAGGCCAAAGCCCGCCTGCACCAGAAAGGCGCCCGTGAAAATGAGCAGATTCAGGCAGGTGGCCGCCCTGCCCGTCAAGCTGGCCGGCATGCTTTGCGCGACGATCGCATATTCGAGGCCCGTCACCGTGCCCAGCAAGGTAAACAGCACGGACAGCATGGGCAGGCTGGGCACGACGTTACACGCCATCGCCACTTGCACGGCAATGAACAGGGCGATGCCCACGGCCGCCAGTTGCATCGGGGCAATACCGCGCCGCCCGGCCCATTCCGTCAGCATGCCCATGCCGATGGCGCCGAAGATGACGGCCGCCATGCCCAGGTACAACAAATATGCCACGTTGTCATCGGACAAGCCGCCCACGTCGGCCAGCCAGCGCCCCATCCACAAGCCCTGCACGCCAAAGAACACCGTGTGCGGCAGCAGGATCAGCGCGATGGTGCGGCGAAAGCCGGGATCGCGGTACACGCTCCAGACGCTGACCTTGCTCACCGGGTGCGCGGTGGCGGGCCTGGGCATGGCCGGCGACAGCAGGCGGATCAGCACGCCGATGGCCAGCGCCGCCAACGCCAGGCCTAGGAACACGCCGCGCCAGTCCGTGTAGTGCAGGGCCAGCTTGACGGGCATGGTGGCGCTAGCCGCACCCAGGCCGCCCACGGCGATCAAATAGCCATGCACGGAAGGCAGGCGCGCTGGTGCGATGGCGCACGAGAGCGCTTTCACGGCGGCCATGAAACAGCCGCCCAGGCCTGCCCCCATCAGGGCGCGTGCCCACATCAGCTCGGCAAAGCTGTGACCGCGGCTGAACAGCCATACCCCCAGGGCCGCCAGCGCCAGCAGCCACAATTGCACCGTGCGGGGGCCGTAACGGTCGAGCGCCATGCCGATCGGCAATTGCACCAGCGCAAAGGCGAGAAAAAAGGCGCTGGTCAGCAGGCCCAGCTGCGCTGGCGTCAGGGTGATGGTGCCCAGCAATTCCGCCGTCAGCACGGCATTCACGCCGCGCAGCAGGCACGACAAGTAATGCCCCAGCGCAAACGGCAGGAACACCAGGCAAAACACGGCCACCCCGCAACGGGAAGAGGCGCCGGCGCCGTGCATGCTCAGGCAGCCTGTGCCAGGCGGATGATTTTATGCGGCAACTGCGGCATAGGCTCATCCGTTTCAAAGAAAAACTTGTCGTGGCCGAAGGCGGGCTTTAAATCGTCCATCCACGTCGCTTCCGCATCGAACTTCGCATAAAACGGCCGGCGCACCCAATCCGGATTACGCGCCTGCAAAAATTGCAGGGCAAACAGTTTTTCACCATTGATGGTGACGATGCCATCGATGACGATCTTGCCGGGAAACGCGCTCATGGAGGGCCCGCGCACCGTGCGCGACAGTCCCGACACCATCTGGTAGGCGGCCTGGAAAATTTCATGCGCCTTCGCCAGCGGCAATTCGAAATAGCCACGCGGCCCCGTGTCCCGTTCGACAAACATGTAATACGGAATCGCTCCCAGGCGCGTGCCCGTCTGCCACAGCTCGGCCCAGCTAGCCGGGTCTTCATTGATGTGGCGGATCAGCGGCCCCTGCATGCGCAAGGTGGCGCCCGTGGAGACGATGCGTTTCACCGCTTGCTGCGCGATATCCTGGCGCAACTCGACGGCATGGCTGTAATGGCCCATCACGGCCAGGTTCTTGCCCGCCTTGACGATGCGCTCGAACAGGCGCAGCAAATCGTCCGCATCGCGGTCGGAAACAAAACGCTGCGGCCAATACGCCACCGCCTTGGTGCCGATGCGAATGTTCTGGATGTGTTCCAGTCCCGGCGCCAGCAGCGGCTCCAGATAGGCGGCCAGTTGCCGCGTGTTCATGATCATCGGGTCGCCGCCCGTGATCAGCACATCCGTCACTTCCGGATGCAGTTTCAGGTAGGCGGCCAGCTCATGCGACTCGCGCGCATCGAACTTCATGTCATCCATGCCGACGAACTGGGGCCAGCGGAAGCAGAAGGTGCAATATGCGTGGCACGTCTGGCCCGCGCTGGGGAAAAACAGCACCGTTTGCGCATATTTATGCTGCAGGCCGCGCACGGGCGCATCGTTGACTTTCGGCACGTTATGCGTCATCTGCCCGGCCGGATGGGGATTCATGCCCAGGCGGATACCATGCACATAGGCGTCGATGGCAGCCTTGTCACGCTGCACCAGCACCAGGTCGCGCAAGTGCGCGTACTGCTCGGGCGGCAGCATGTCGCGGTGCGGAAAGACCAGGCGGTAGATGGGGTCGTCAGGAATATTGTTCCAGTCGATCAGCTGGTCTAGCACATAGGCGTTGGTGCGAAACGGCAAGACGTGCGACACCACCTGCACGGCTTCGCGCTGCTCTTCCGGCAGCCATTCCCACTGCCGCGCCTGATGAATGGTTGGCCGCGTGTACGGCTTGAACTTGGGTGAAAACGGCTCGGTAATGAGTGCGGACACGATAGTCTCCCTGCCAATAAATAGCGATAACTTTCATGAAATTGACCCTATATCGGCCAATTCCAGCCTCTTCCCCCCACAGGCCACGCCAGCTCGGCATGCTGTGAAAGTCATCATAATTCTTGCCATCCGGAACCAAATTGCTACACATCAACAAGCATTCCGATACGTTGTTCGCTGCCTACAAGCAACACCTTAGTTTGTTCCATCGCAATTTGATGCGACCGTCGACGACGTAAATTACTGCTTGGCAATACATCCCTCGATTCTCACAAGGAGCTGTCATGAAACGCTTATTCACGGGTAGCCTGCTGTGCCTGGCATTTGCCGGCGGCAGCGTCAATGCCGCCGTCGAAGCAACGGAAAAAGACGCCATCGCCATGGCCGAACGGGGCGCCGCCTTCATGAAGGCGCATGGCAAGGAAGAAATGATGAAGAAAATCACGGCGAAAGACCCCGACTTCGTGCAGGGCTCGCTGTATGTGGACATGCGTGACATCAAGACGGGCATCGTGCTGGCCCACCCCATCAATCCTTCCATCGTGGGCAAGGATTTGACGGACGTGCCGGATGCGAATGGCAAGAAATATCGCCGTGAAATCATCGAGCTGGCGCAAAAGCAGGGCAAGGGCTGGGTCGACTACCAGTACAAGAATCCCACCAGCGGCAAGATCGAGCCGAAGACCACGTATATCCTGCGCGTCAACGATGTGGTGCTGGAAGCGGGGATCTACAAAAAATAAGGCAGCGGCGGCGTACACGAACGCTGTGCGCCGCCAGTGCCTGGAACAGCCATAGCCAGGAGTCAAGCATGCTCAATCAATTACGCATCGGACCAAAATTATTGCTGGCGCCCGCCCTGGTCTTGCTGCTGCTGATACTCAGCTCGAGCGGCGCCTGGTATGGCATGGTGCGGCAAAATACCTCGCTGGAAAACATGGTGCTGGTGCGCATCGCGCATCTGAAAGCGGCCGCCGAAATACTAGGCGAGGCCAGGCAGGTACACGGCAATATGTACCAGTTGCTGTCGTGGACGAATGGCAGCTTCGCCAAGGCCCGCATCGACGCGCTGGAACAACAGATCAAGGCGCGTCACGCGGCCATCGGCACCCAGCTGGCCACACTGAGGTCTACGGCCACGGGCGCCGAACGCAGCCTGGTCGATGCCGCCATTACGGCCCTGGCCGGCTACCGCAAGGCCGTACTGGAAACCATGGAAATGGCGCAGATGGACCAGTCGATCGCCACCAATTCCATGCTCAAGGCGGAAACGCAATTCGGCCAGTTCAATACCCAGCTGGCGCAGCTGTCGGCCCTGGAAACGACGCTCAGCAGCCAGGCCCATGCGACGGCCAGCGCCGAGTTTCGCAGCCTGGGCTGGAGCCTGCTGCTGACCGTCATGCTCTCCATCCTGGCCTCCATCGTGGTGACCATGCTGGTGCGGCGCGCCATGCTGGTGGAAATCCGCGGCATCGCCGACGCCGTGCAAGACTTGGCGGCGGGCAAGCTGATCGCCGGTGCGCCCAAGCAGGGCAATGACGAGATCGCCGCCACCTCGCGCGTGCTGGACCAGACCATCGCCCACCTGAACCAGACCTTGCGCACCATCATGGGCGCCGTGCAATCGATCGACACGGCATCGCGCGAAATTGCCACCGGCAACCTGGATCTGTCGGCGCGCACGGAAATGCAAGCCAGTTCGCTGGAAGAAACGTCGAGCGCCATGGAAGCGCTGACGCAAGCCGTCAATGACAACGCCGACAACGCCCAGCTGGCCTGCGAGCTGGCGGGGCAAGCCGCCACCCTGGCCGTGCAAGGGGGTGCGTCGATGCAGCAAGCGGTGACGACGATGGCGATAATACGCGCCAATTCGCGCCAGATCGTGGATATTATCGGCGTGATCGATGGTATTTCCTTTCAGACCAATATCCTCGCGCTGAACGCCGCGGTGGAAGCGGCGCGTGCGGGCGAGCAAGGCCGCGGCTTTGCCGTGGTGGCGTCCGAAGTGCGCACCCTGGCGCAACGCTCGGCGCAGGCGGCCAGGGAAATCAAGACCCTGATCGCCACCTCGGTCACTACCATCGATGGCGGCAGCGTGGCCGTGCAGCAAGCGGGCGACAGCATGGGCGCCATCGTGGCCTCGGTGCAGCAAGTCAATGCCATCATCCAGCGCGTCAAAGAGGCCAGCGCCGAGCAGGCCTCGGGCATCACGGAAGTGAACCAGGCCGTCACGCAAATGGATGACGTCACCCAGCAAAATGCGGCCCTGGTGGAACAGGCAGCAGCGGCAGCGGCCAGTTTGCAGGACCAGGCCGTCAAATTGTCGGCGGCAGTGGCCGTGTTCACCCTGGACGAGCGCCCGGCAGCGCCGAGCGGCCATACCGAAGCAGTAGCGTTCCGGCATCCGGCCAGTGCGCAACAGGAGCGGCGCGCACTGCATAGCCCGCTACGCGGCAAGTCCGCCTTGCGCGGCGCAGACACGACGCCGCAGCGTCGGCGCAGCTAGGCGGCTGGCGCGCGCATCGGTTTACTGAGGTAGCGCGAACCGGCCAGGACGAAGCGCCACGGCGTGTCCATCGCTCTGGAAATGCCGATGCGCGGGCCCGCCTGCACAGCAAACGCTTCCTCGCGGGCCAGCAGGGTGAACGGCGGCGCATCGAGCGCCAGCCGGTTCTGCAGATGGCTCACCCCGAGCGCCTGGCACACCTTGCCCGGCCCCGAACACAGCAGCCGCATTTCTTCGACGCCGCGCCGCTCGCGCATGGCATCGATGCCCGCCAGCGGCTCGATGGCGCGGATCAGCACGCCCGCCCCATGGCCCGCTTCGCGGCACACAAAGTTCAAACACCAGTGGATGCCGTAGGAACGGTAGACATAGGCGTGCGCGGGCGGGCCGAACATGGCCGCATTGCGCGGCGTCATGCCGCCATACGTGTGCGAAGCGGGGTCCAGCCGGTCATACGCTTCCGTTTCCACGATGCGCCCGCCCACGCCGTCGACCAGCACGGTCACGCCGATCAGCTGGTGCGCCACGCTGCTGGAATCGTCCGCAAAATCGATACCGGCCAGGAGTTTTTTCATGCGGCAATTGTACTGCCGCGCCTCCCGCCGCGCGTCCTGCCCCATCTTAAATACAAGTAAAACTTGATTTTTTGGTCACGGAGAGCGGGATGGACAGCGTCGTAAAATGAGGAAAATAGCGTATGGACAAGGTCAAAACGGGGATTTTTTCCAGAATATATTGTCGAGATGAACTATTGCCACGCATAAACAGCGATAATCGTTGAGCACTGCGCCAGACGCTCATGAAGCGGGCAGCGGCAGCGCGCGACAGAATAAGCACCGGGCACAAAAATGATGATGAAAGCGTGATGATGAGAGCGGCAGCGCAAAAGCAGGTAGTGCAGGAAGATCCGGTTGACGCCCTGATGCGTTCCATCCGCATTCCGCCGCGTCCCAGCCTGCTGGTCGACTTGCAGCGCGAACTGGCGGAACCGGACCCGTCGCCGCGGCGCATCGCGCGCATCATCGCCGACGATGTCGGCATGTCCGGCGCCCTGCTGAAACTGGCCAATTCGCCCTTCTATGGCGCCGCGCGCAAGGCCAAATCCGTCGAGCAAGGCATCAACTTTCTCGGCATCAACCAGTGCAGCGCCATGATGACGGGCTTGCTGGCGCGCCAGGCGCTGGAAGCGGAAGGCGTGGAACTGACCAACTTCTGGGACGTATCGGCCAAGCGCGCGCGCGCCCTGGTATTTACCTCGCGCAAGCTGCGCATCGCCCCGCCCGACATCGCCCACACCTTCGGCCTGTTCTGCGATATCGGCGTGCCCTTGCTGATGAACCGCTTCCCCGACTACGTCAAGACGTACGCGGCGGCGGCCAACGATGCACACAATTGCTTTACCCGTCTGGAAGACGCGCGCCACCAGACCAACCACGCGGCCATCGGCTGCTTGCTGGCGCGCAACTGGGGCCTGTCCTCCGATGTCTCCTGGGCCATTTTGCACCACCACGACTACACGGTGCTGGCCGACCCGTCCACGGACGACGCCATCCGCTCGCTCGTCGCCCTGTCGCTGCTGGCCGAAAAGGGCATTCAGCGCTACCATGGCAACAGTACCTCGCTGGAGTGGGACAAGGGCGGCGAACTTGCCTGTCAACATCTCGGCCTGTCGCAGGAAGAAGCCGCCGACCTGCTCGACGAGCTGCACGAGATGTTCGATACCGACCATTGAGGTATCAGGCGGCCGCGTCCGCCTGTATGATCCATCCCGGCGCCTGGCATAGCCCTGGCGCCCGTTTCCGTTTGCCTGACCTGTATTTCTTAACCTGTTGATCGCCATGCCCAAAAATAAGCGCCCTGTCCCCCGTAAATCCGCCAACACGCCTGAAGACAAGGATGAGTCCGTCACGCGCATGCTGTGCACGATGGCCCTGAACCTGGCGGAGCAGGAAGACAGCGAATCGCAGGGCACCGTGCTGGCCGAGCAAGCCGTCGAGTTTGGCCGCCTGATCCGCAAGGCCTTGAATCAAAAGAAGGATGAAATCCTGTACGACGCCATCGAGCGCGCCAAGTACGAAGACGTGGGCGCCTACCAGTATTTGCGCAGCCATATCGAGGAAGCGGCCTCGATTTCCGTGATCCGCCGCGACAATGCCCCGGCCATGGAAATCAACGCCTTTGTCATACCGCTGCTGGTGCAAAGCACGGGCGGCCTGCAGCAAGCAGACAGTTTCCAGGACCAGGACGCATTCGAAGCGTTGGTGAAGAGTTTTCAACAGGCACAGCTGGAAAGCGCCAAGGCCAAGGTGGTCTTGATGAGCCACGCCTACGACCTCGATGAAATCGACCGCATCACGTATAGCCATTTGCACGAGATGGTGCGCGATGCGTACTCATCGATGACGGACAAGAAAATCGTCGCCACGCCGGGCCTGGAAAGCAGCATCGTCGGCTGGAGCGAGACGGCGTTCGGCCCGCAAGACACGGCCATCGAACTACGCTTCCTGCTGGGCTTTGCCTTGAAACGCGCGGACGACCCGTTCTATGCGGAGCCGAAGGATGAAGCGGCACTCGACGCCTGGTTCGACGCGCGCCTGGCCCGCTACCAGCAGTGGACGACGGAAGTGGGCGAGCTGGTGAAACGCTGCCTGGCGCCGGCCGGCAGCGCGCTGGAAGTAAGCTTTTTGTACCAGGATCTGTTCCACGGAGGCAAGGAACAAGGCATGAGCGAGTATGCGATGCTGCAGATGATGTCCGGCATCAACCACGCGCTGGCGGAAAACCAGGTGGCGCCCGGGGAAGTCTCGGTGGTCGTCGGCCCGGCCGATGAACACGGCGAAATGCTGCTGCGCGTCAATGTCAGCACGGCGGGCGGCGAGCTGCTGCACAGCGCCGACAAGCCGCTGGACCTGGCTGCCGACCTGCAGGACGAAGTCGACGACATCTGCGATGCGCTGGCCACCATCGGCGTCACCAGCTTGTCCGTGGCACTGAAATTCGACGCCAAGGGACAGCCGCTGGAAGCGCAGCCGTACGCGCCGGCGTAACACCGGCGACATGCTCAGCGCGCGGCCGGCTCCGGTTGGCCACGCAGCGACAGCCATGCCTGCAATTTCTGCGCATACGCCAAGGTGTAGGCGGGGCTGCTCGACGGCAAGCTGACGATGCGGTAGCGCTGCGCGTGCTCGCCCAGCACCTTGATGCCCAGCTTCGCCGCCGTGCCGCCGTTGAAGGCGATCGTCTGCAGCCGTGGCAGGCTGGCGGCCAGGGCCACCAGATCGTTGTCGTCGCGGAAGCGGATATTGCTGTCCAGGCTGCCTGCGCGCTGCGCCTGCGCCACCACGTCCCACAGGCCCACGCCGTGCGCCAGCAAGGTTGCCAGACGCTCTTCATAGGGCAGGCTGGTCAACTCCACGCCCAGCACTTCGCCCAGCAGCCTCCAGAATTTGTTTTGCGGATGCGCATAGTACTGGCTGTGCGCCAGCGATTTTTCGCCGGGCAGGCTGCCCAGTATCAGCAAGCGCGTATCGGCGTCGACGACGGGGTCGAAACAGCGCTTGCGCGCATCTGCGGCATGGTCTGGCAAGAAGGCTGGGCTATTCAACTGAGATATCCGGAAGGGAAGGCGAAAGGCCATTTTACCCGGCCACGCGACGGTGTAGAATTCCCGGACAACCTTCGCTCTACAAAAGACCGCCCATGCGCACCATCGACACCCTGCTGGCCCAGTATGGCGAAAGCCACCGCAACCACGTCAATGAATGGGTGCACATCGTGTGCGTCCCGCTGATCGTTTTCAGCCTGCTGGGGCTGCTGTGGAGCGCGCATCCCAGCGTGGCGCTGCTCGGCTGTATTCTCGCCTTATACTATTATTACAAGCTGTCGCGCCCGTTTGCCGCAGGCATGCTGCTCATGCTGGCCGCCATGCTGGGCCTGCTGCTGCTGATGCCGGCGCTGACCATCTTGCCCGTGTCGCTTGCCCTGTTCGTGCTGGCCTGGATAGGCCAGTTCATCGGTCACCAGATCGAAGGCAAGAAACCGTCGTTCCTCGACGATGTGCGCTTTTTACTCGTGGGCCCGCTGTTCGTGCTGGGATTTTTGTACCGGCGCCTGCGGCTGGCGTACTGAGCGGCAGGCGGTCTCTTGGAGCGGTAACAGATTTTTACTATTCGCAACTAGTTATCTGAGGCAAGTGTCCTTATGATAAGTCATCATCTGTCGGTCAATGTAATCGGCAACTAACTTTTGTCCAAGGGAGTCCCACATGAAAGCACCAATTATTGCAGTGGCGTTGCTGGCCACCCTGGCCGGCTGCGCCGTACAACCGAACTCGGCGAATGTGTACAACGCGCGCCAGGCGCAGAATGAACAATCGGTTCGTATGGGCACGGTTGAATCCGTGCGCCAGGTAACCATCGACAAGGGCGAAACGGGCACGGGCGTGCTGGCTGGTGCGGCACTGGGCGGCGTGGCCGGTTCCGCAGTCGGCGGCGGCAAGGGCGCCATCGCGGCCACCATCCTCGGCGCGGTTGCCGGCGGCATGGCCGGCAAGAGCATCGAAGCGAATGCCTCGAACAAGGCCGGCCTGGAAATCACCGTGCGCCTGGACAATGGCGACATGCGCGCCATCGTGCAGGACGCGGACGAACTGTTCCGCCCAGGCGAACGCGTGCGCCTGCTGTCCGATGGCCGCAAGACCCGCGTCACGCATTGATCTGCTTGCCGGCGCATGCGCTCAGCCGAATGCGCCGGCAGCGAGCAAGGCAGACGGGTGCAGCCAGATGGCAATCACGGCGGTCACAACGACATACACAAGCAGGCTCCAGACTTTGATCTGCAGTGAGGCTGGCATGGCGCTTCCCTTTCAAAGATGCAACTCAGAAAATATTTACTTGATAATAAAGTAAATATTTTCATAAATTCAACATTTTCCAGAAGCACTGCGCTGGCTCAATGCCCGAGTACCTCCTGACCGCTCTTTGAGCAAGCTCGACCAAAACTCGCCATCCCCGCGCGATGCCCGTATACTTGCGCGATGTCCTCTCCTTTCCTGTTCATCATTGCCTGCCTGATCTGGGGCTCCACCTTCTGGGCCATCACCTTGCAGCTGGGCGATGTCGCCCCCGCCGTTTCCGTGGTCTACCGCTTCGGCCTCGCTTCCGCCACCCTGTTTGCCTGGTGCGCCTTGCGTGGCGACACCTTGCGTCTGCCCTGGCGCGCGCAAAAATGGATGCTGCTGCAAGGCTTGGCCTCGTTTGCCCTCAGCTATGTGTGCACCTACAGCTCGGAGCAATACCTGGTTTCGGCCCTCGTCAGCGTGCTGTTCGCGCTGATGGTGTTCTGGACGCCCCTGCTCAACCGCATCGCCTTCGGCACGCCGATCACCGGGAGCACCTGCTGCGCGGCGTTTGTCGCCATCTGCGGCATCGTGCTGCTGTTTTACCAGTCCATCGGCGCGGCGCTGCACGATATTGTCGGCGGCGGCAAGGGGCATTTCCTGCTCGGCTTTATCCTGGCGCTGGTGGCCACCATTTCCAGCACGGCCGGCAACGCCCTCGTCATGAAAGTGCGCGAACACTCGGGCAACGTGATGCTGACCATGGCCTGGACCATGCTGTGGGGCACCTTGATGGTGGCCGCCTGGGCCATCGCCACGGGCCAGTCCTGGCAGTTGCCGACGCGCCCCAGTTACTGGATGGGCTTGGTATATCTGGCCATCTTCGGCTCGGTGATCGCCTTCAGCGCGTATTTCACGTTAATCGCCCGCATCGGCACGCAAAAGACCGTGTACATCGGCGTCGTCACGCCCGTCATTTCCGTGCTGCTGTCGGTGCAATTCGAACAGTACCGGCCCGCTCCCATCGAATGGGTGGGCATGCTGCTATGCCTGTCCAGCGTGGCCTGGGCCCTGACCTCGGGCGCGCGCAAGACGGCTGCCGTCGCCTCCCTTTCCACCACTCCATCAACAAAGGCAATATGAGCACCTCTTCCACCCTCGCCATCCGCCCCGCCCAGGAAACCGACGTGGCTGCCATCTTCGGCATGATCCATGAACTGGCCGTGTTTGAAAAACTTGAACACATGATGATCGCCAAAGTATCCATGCTGCACGACAGCCTGTTCGGCAAGCACCCCGCGTGCGAAGCCCTGGTGGGCGAGGAAGATGGCAAAGTGGTGACGTTCGCCCTGTTCTTCCATAATTTTTCCACCTTCCTGTGCCGCAAGGGACTGTACCTGGAAGACCTGTATGTGAAGCAATCGGTGCGCGGCAAGGGTTATGGCAAGCAGATGCTGGTGGCGCTGGCGCAACTGGCCGTCGAACGCGATTGCGGCCGCTTCGAATGGTCGGTGCTGGACTGGAATGAAAACGCGATCAACTTCTACAAGGGCATGGGCGCGGACGTGATGCCGGACTGGCGCATCTGCCGCGTCGCTGGCGATGCCTTGACGCAATTGTCGGCGGGAACGCCAAAAACCATTGCATTGGAACCGTCAGCGTAAGTTCCAAAAAAAATCCCCGCGGGCTAGCGGCACCGCGGGGTGAACCCATTGTCAAGTGGGAGGGGGAGAATGCAATCAACGGTTATCAATATAAACGCTACGACTGGTCACCGCGCCGACCTTTACATTTGCTTACCTGGCCTTACATTTTCCTTAAAGCTGACACGTAACTGTCTATCCCTTGCCACAGTTTATTTCCGTGGTTCAATCAACGTGCCGTGCAAGCCGATATGTTGTTGCGCAACCTCACTGCCACCCTGCGCATTTTTATAGATTTGGTACACTGTCAGGCAGGCGATGCAGCCAGCAACCACGGCAAAAATGACCATGCGACGCTCCTTGAGTTTTTTGTAGGGATCAGGGAAAACAGAGCCTGCGGCCGATGATGGCCAGGCAAAGAAGATTCAGTGTGGCATCTTCTGCTGGTGGGGCATTGCGCAATATCAAACGCGTCAAAGTGACGGCGCGCTGGCGTTTGATGCGACGCAAAATGGCGGCAATGCGCTCACACACAATGAACGAATCGTTATGCATACGGGAGCCACATCATGAATGTCTCTGCCAAACCGCTCGTCATGAAAATCTACCGCGCCTACCTGCGCTCCCGCCTGGAACGCTACACGCGCGACTTGCAAGCCATCGCCGAACAGCGCGAGAACGACTTCCAGGCCGAACGCATCCTGCACCAGGCCGTCGTCTCGGTGCGCTCGAAACTGCATTCGCTGTGATGCCCTCAGTGCTGCCGGCCGGCCACGGCCCAGCGTTCCACCAGCTCGAACAAGCCTTGTGTCAGCAGGGCCAGCACGGCAGCGGGGATCGCGCCGGCCAGCAGCATGTCGTTGTCGTTCAGCGCCAGGCCGATGGTGATGCGTTCGCCATAACCACCCGCGCCGATGAAGGCGGCGATGGTGGCCGTGCCCACGCTCATCACGGCCGCCGTTTTCACGCCCGCCAGCATGACGGGCAAGGCCAACGGCAAGTCCACGTGCAGCAGGCGGTCGCGCCGGCTCAAGCCCAGCGCCAGCGCCGCCATGCGCAAGCCTTGCGGCACCTGCAAGATGCCCGTGCACGTGTTGCGCACGATGGGCAGCAGCGCGTACACGAATAGCGCCACCAGGGCCGGCACGGTGCCGATCATGCCCAGCACGGGGATCAAGATCGCCAGCAGGGCCAGCGATGGTAACGTCTGCAGCACGCCGACGAAGGCCAGCACCGTTTGCCGCAGCGGCGCCGAAAACGCCGCCAGCACGCCCAGCGGAATGCCGATCAGGCACGCCAGCGCCACCGACAGCAGCACCAGGGTCACATGCTGGCGCGTCAGGGTCCACAGATCGTCACCGATGATTTTGTCGAGCAGCTTGCTGCGCGCGGCGGACGGTTTGCTTGCCTGCGTGCCGGAGGCCAGCCACTGGTGCGCCACGTCAGAAAAACGCTTGCCATCGATTTCCACGGCCGCATTCATGGCGATCATGTCGCCCTCGCTGATGCGCCCCTGCAGCCCTTGCAAGGCTTGCCAGGCGGCGGGAAAGCGCGGCGGCAAGTCGAGCCGGTACAGCAGCATGGCGTCGTAGCGGGGGAAATACTGCCGCGTGTCGGCCAGCACGCGCAAGCCGTACTGGCGGATCTTCGCGTCCGTCGAATAAATGTCGATCACGTCCACCTGGCGCTGCGCCAGCGCTTCATAGGCGATGCCGTGATCGAGTCCGCGCGGGCGCTGCGGCAAACCATAGCGCGCGGCCAGGCCCGGCCAGCCATCGACACGGCCGATGAATTCATGCGACAGGCCGAATGTCAGGGCCGGGTGCTGCGCCAGTTGCGCCAGGCTCGTGATGGATTGTTCATCACCGCGCATCGCCAGCGCATACGTATTGTTAAAGCCCAGCGGCACGGCCACGCCCAGCCCCAGCGCCGCCAGTTCGCGCCGCATCTGTTCCAGATCAATGGCTTTGTCGTGCTTGAGGATTTCGCTGGCGATGGTGCCCATGTATTCGGCATACACGTCGATGCTGCCCGCCTGCAGCGCGGCGAGCACGATGGCCGTGTTGCCCAGTCCCTGGCGGTGCTGCGTTCTGACGTGCGGCGCGGCGCTCTGCTTGACGATTTCACCGAGAATATACGATTCCGTGAAGCGCTTCGAGCCCACCTTCAAGGTGCCGCCATCCATGGCAAGGGAGGACGTGGGCGCGGCGGCGAAGACAAGCAACAACAGCAGATAAAAAACAGCACGCACGCGGCGCTCCAGGACGAATGATCAGTCCGGCAAGCTTACCACCGGCGCGCGCCAGACACCGCCGTGCACCACGCCCGCGCACGGGTTCAGGCCCAGCGCATACGCCAGGTCGGCCGGGCGGGCGATGCGCCACAGGGCGAAATCGGCGCGCTTGCCCACTACCAGGCTGCCCGTTTCATGCTGCAGGCCCAGCGCGCGCGCCGCATGGCAGGTAGCACCGGCCAGCGCTTCCTGCGGCGTCAGCCGCCACAAGGTGCACGCCATGTTCATCGCCAGCAGCAAGGACGTCATGGGCGAGGTGCCCGGATTGCAATCGGTGGACACGGCCATCGGCACGCCGGCCGCGCGCAAAGCGACGACAGGAGGTTGCTGTACTTCGCGCAAAAAATAATACGCGCCCGGCAGCAGCACGGCCACCGTGCCATGCTGCGCCATCGCGGCGACGCCCTCTTCCGACAAGAACTCCAGATGGTCGGCCGACAAGCCATCGTAGCGCGCCACCAGCGCCGCACCGCCTAAATCAGACAGCTGCTCCGCATGCAGTTTCACGGGCAAGTTCAAGCCTCGCGCCGCCGCGAACACCAATTCCGTTTGCGCCGGCGTAAAGCCGATGCGCTCGCAAAAGGCGTCGACGGCGTCGACCAGGCCATCTCTGGCCAGCCGGGGCAGCATCTGCGCGCACAGCAGCTCGATATACGCATCGGCGCGCCCCGCATACTCAGGCGGCAGCGCGTGCGCGCCGAGGAAGGTGGTGCGCACCGATACGGGCAGCTGTTCGCCTATCCTGCGCGCCACGCGCAGCATCTTCGCTTCGCTGTCTGCAGTCAGGCCATAGCCGGACTTGATCTCCAGCGTGGTCACGCCCTCGGCCAGCAGCGCCAGCACGCGGGGCAGGCTTTGCCGCAGCAGTTCGTCATCGCTGGCCGCGCGCGTGGCGCGCACGGTGGACATGATGCCGCCGCCGGCGCGGCTGATGTCTTCATAGCTGGCGCCATTCAGGCGCGCCTCGAACTCGTCGCTGCGGTTGCCCGCGTGGACGATGTGCGTATGGCAGTCGATCAGGCCGGGCGTCAGCCAGCAGCCCTGGCCGTCCATCAGCACCGCGCCGCTGGCCGGCAGCTCGTCGCCGGGGCCGAACCAGGCGATGCGGCCATCCTTGACGGCAATGGCCGCGTCCAGCAGCTCGCCGTAGCCGTGCTCCATGGTGGCCAGGTGGACGTTGTAGATGACCAGATCCCAGTCTTGCATGGCTTTTCTCTCCTAGGTAAACAGGTCGACGCACAACACGGCCGTGCGCTGCAAGGCGTCGAGCCGCCATTCCTGCGCATCGTCGGCGTCCAGCAGCAAGGCGTCGTAGCGGGCCAGCGCGAACTGCTGCTCGCCACCGCGCGCCAGCACGGCACCCTCGCCGGCGACGAACAGCAAGGTCGCCGCGCTGCGCCGCGCCAGCCTGCCCGGCGCCGTGATTTTTTCCAGCTGGTGGCGGCAGCGGTCGCGCCGCGTCATCACATTGAAATCCGTCGTCACCCCCTTGACTTGCGCGGACACGACGGCCTCGCCGGGAAACCACAGCATCGGTTGCGCCGCGCTCAAGCTCACCTGGCGCGCGCCCTCAAACGTCAGCTGCACGCTGTCGCCATCGACCAGCATCAGGCTGCGGTCGATGCCGGGAAAGCTGGAAAACGGCCCGCTGGCCGTGATCGTCGCCAGGCTGATACGCCACTCGAATTCCATCAGGCTGGCGCCCGCTGGCGAAATGGCGATTTCCATCGTGCTGCCGCCGCCGTTTTTCCACGGCGCGGCACGCAGGCATTCGTGCGGGATGAAGGTCGCCATCAAAGCGCCCTCAGTTGCGCCAGGGTGCGCTTGTAGGCGCTGGCGATGGCGTCCTGCGCCACATGGCGCCCATCGCGCACCTGCCACTGGCCGCCGCACAGTACATCGCGCACCAAGTTGTCGTTGCCGCAGAAAAGTACGCTGCCCAGCACATTCTCGATGGCCACGCCGCACAGGTTCACATGCGCCTCGTCGAGCACCAGCAAGTCGGCGCGGCAGCCCGGCGCCAGCGCACCGAGCTTGCGTCCGGACGCCTGCGCGCCGCCGCGCAAGGCGGTCTGCCACAGATAGTCGCCCACATGCCGCTCATCGGGTGTGGCGGCGACATTGCGCTGCTGGCGCTGCAAGCGCTGGCCGTATTCGAGCCAGCGCAATTCTTCCACGGGCGACTGCGATATATGGCTGTCGCTGCCGACGCCGAAACGCCCGCCGGCGGCGATGAATTCGGCCAGCGGGAACAGGCCGTCGCCCAGGTTCGCCTCCGTCGTGGGACACAGGCCCGCCACGGCGCCGCTGGCGGCCATCAGCGCCACCTCGTCAGGCTGCACATGCGTGGCATGCACGAGGCACCAGCGCGCGTCGACATCGACCTGATCGTACAAGTACTGCACCGGGCGCCGGCCGCCGTAGTCAACACATTGGCGCACTTCGCCCTGCTGCTCGGCGATGTGGATGTGGATGGGGCGCCCTGCCGGCAGCGCATGCGCCACTGCGCGGATCTGCGCCACGTCGGCGGCGCGCAGCGAATGGGGCGCAAAGCCCACTTCCACCTGCCCGCCGCGCTGCGGCGCCAGCGCCTCGATAATGGATAACACGTCGTCCGCACCGGTGCGGAAGCGCGCCTGCTCGGGTTTGAGGGGTTGTGCGCCGAAGCCCGCATGGCTGTACAGCACGGGCAGCATGGTCATGCCGATGCCGCTGAGGCGCGCCGCGGCCAGCACCCGTTCCGCCGTTTCCGCGGGACGCGCATACAGCGCGCCGGCCGCATCGCGCTGCAGATAATGGAATTCGCACACGGCCGTGTAGCCATGGCGCAGGCATTCGACAAACAGCTGTGCGGCGATGCTTTCCATCTGCTGCGGCGTGATGTGGCGCGCGAAGCGGTACATCAGGTCGCGCCAGGTCCAGAAACTGTCCGGCGCATCGCCAGCGCTATCGCCAGCCACTTCCGTCATGCCTCCCAGCGCCCGCTGGAACGCATGGGAATGCAGGTTGACCATGCCGGGCAAGACATATTCGGCCACTTCCACGCCAGGCGGCGGCGCGGCATTGTCGGTCACCGCCATCAAATCGCCGGCCGCGTCCCATTCCAGCAGCACGTCGCGGCGCCAGCCTTGCGGCAGCAGCGCATGGTGCGCGAACAGACAGCCGCTCAACGCGCCACCCACGCCACGGCCGCTTCCATCATCTGGCGCAGCAGCGGCTGCACTTGCGCCGCCAGGTCAGGCCGGTAGCCGAACGGCGCCGCTTCATCCATGCCAGGTTCATTCATGTACACGCACTGGCACATCTCCAGCTGGATCGCATGCACGCGGCTGGCCGGCTGGCCGTAATGGCGCGTGATATGGCCACCCTTGAAGCGGCCATTCAGGGCGACCGTAAATTGCTCCTGCGCGCGCGCGATATCGACCACGGCGCAGGTCAGGCCGCTCTCGCAGCTGGCGCCATCGGCCGTGCCGAAGTTCAGGTCGGGCAGCTTGCCCTCAAAAAAACGCGGCACGTGGGAAGCGATCGAGTGGGCATCCCACAGCACCACGGCGCCATGCACACGCAGCAGGCGGTCCAGTTCCGCGCGCAGCTGCGCATGATACGGCGCCCAGTAGCGCTGCAGCCGGCGCTGCACATCGGCCGCATCGGGTTCGCGGCCGGCCAGGTACAGCGGCTCGCGATGAAAGGTATCGTTGGGCAGCAAGCCCGTCGTATCCTGGCCCGGATACAGATTCGTGTCTTCCTGCGGGCGGTTCAAGTCGATGGTGTAGCGCGACCAGCGCGCCGACAGCACGGACGCATCCATCTCCTGCAAAAAGCCATACAGCTCGCGCAAATGCCAGTCCGTATCGGCCTTGATCAAGGCCTGCGGCGTCATGCGCGCGGCGATATCATCGGGTATGTCGGTGCCCACGTGGGGCATCGACACCAGCAGCGGGATGCTGCCTTCGTTGAAGCGGAAATCCATGCTTGTCTCCTTGCGCCCGCTCAGGCGTACAGCGGGGCGAACAAATTCTTGCAGGTGCTGCTCAATTCACCATGCAGCACCATCTGCTTGGCCGCTTCGATATCGGGCGCGAAGAAGCGGTCGGCGTCGAAAAACGGCACCTTCTGGCGCAGCTGGTGGTGCACGTGCTCGAGGTGCGGCGAGGTTTTCAGCGGGCGGTGGAAATCGATGCCCTGCGCGGCGGCCAGCAGCTCGATGCCGACGATGACGGCCGTGTTGTGCGCCATGTCGTCCAGGCGGCGCCCGGCAAACGTGGCCATGCTGACGTGGTCTTCCTGGTTGGCGGACGTGGGCAGGCTGTCGACGCTGGCCGGATGCGCGAGCGACTTGTTTTCCGACGCCAGCGCGGCGGCCGTCACATGGGCGATCATGAAGCCGGAATTGACGCCCGGATCGCGCACGAGGAACGGTGGCAAGCCAGACAAGGTGGCGTCGATCAGCAGCGCGATGCGGCGCTCGGCCAGCGCGCCGATTTCGGCGATCGCCAGCGCCAGCGTGTCGGCGGCAAACGCCACCGGCTCGGCATGAAAATTGCCACCCGAGACGATTTCTGCCTGCCCGTTCGTACCGTCCTGGAAGATCAGCGGATTGTCCGTGACGGCATTGGCTTCGATCAGCAGGGTGCGGCCCACATTGCCGATCAGGTCCAGGCAGGCGCCCATGACTTGCGGCTGGCAGCGCAGGCTGTACGGGTCCTGCACGCGCTCGTCGCCTTCCAGGTGCGAGGCGCGAATCGCGCTGTTGGCCACCAGCTGGCGGTACATCTGCGCGGCCAGGATTTGCCCAGGCTGTCCGCGCACGGCGTGCACGCGCGCGTCGAACGGCGCATCGCTGCCCTTGGCTGCGTCGAGCGACAGCGCGCCCGTGACCATGGCCGCTTCCAGCAGGCGCTCGGCCATGAACAGGCCATGCAGCGTCAGCGCGTTCGACACTTGCGTGCCGTTGATCAGCGCCAGGCCCTCTTTTGCCGCCAGCACGACGGGCGCGATGCCCGCCTGCGCCAGTGCCTCGGGGGCCGGCATCAATTCGCCATTGACGCGCACGTCGCCCACGCCCAGCATGGCCAGGGTCATGTGCGACAACGGCGCCAGGTCGCCCGAGGCGCCGACGGAACCTTTGGCGGGAATGGCCGGCATGATGCCCGCGTTGTACAAGGCGATCAGGGTGTCGACGATCAGCGGACGCACGCCGGAATAGCCCCGCGCCAGGCTGCCGATCTTCATCAGCATGATCAGGCGCACGACGGCGTCCGACAGCAGCTCTCCCGTGCCGACGGAATGCGACAGGATCAGGTTGCGCTGCAATTGCTCCAGCTTTTCATCGGGGATGCGCGTCTTGGCGAGCAGGCCGAAGCCCGTGTTGATGCCGTAGGCCGCATCGCCCTTGGCGACGATGGCTTGCACGGCGGCGGCCGACGCCTCGATGACGGGATACGCCTCGGCGGCGAGAATCAGTTTGGCGGGTGCGGCCCAGACGGCGCGCAGGTCGCCCAGGGTCATCGCGCCCGGTTTCAGGGTCCAACTTTTGGCATGCTGTGTCATAGTCATTCGCATCAAGGTCTCAGGGAAGCATGGGAAGAATCAGGCCGTTGCGCTTGGCGCAGGCGGCCGCGGTTTCGTAGCCGGCATCGGCATGGCGCATCACGCCCGAGCCGCTGTCGTTGACCAGCACGCGCGCCAGGCGTTTCGCCGCCGCTTCGCTGCCATCGGCCACGATGACCATGCCCGCATGCTGAGAATACCCCATTCCCACGCCGCCGCCATGGTGCAGCGAGACCCAGGTGGCGCCGCCGGCCGTGTTCAGCATGGCGTTCAGCAGCGGCCAGTCGGAAACGGCGTCGGTGCCGTCCTTCATGCTTTCCGTCTCGCGGTTCGGGCTGGCGACGGAACCCGTATCAAGGTGGTCGCGGCCGATGACGATGGGCGCCTTCAGCTCGCCCGTGCGCACCATGTCGTTGAAGGCCAGGCCGGCGATGTGGCGCTCGCCCAGTCCCAGCCAGCAGATGCGCGCCGGCAGGCCCTGGAAGGCGATGCGCTCGCGCGCCATGTCCAGCCAGTGGTGCACCTGCGTATGATGCGGGAACAGTTCCTTGATCTTCGCGTCCGTTTTATAGATGTCTTCCGGGTCGCCCGACAGGGCCACCCAGCGGAACGGCCCGCGTCCTTCGCAAAATTGCGGGCGGATGTAGGCGGGTACGAAACCGGGGAAGTCGAAGGCATTCTGCACGCCCTGGTCGAACGCCACCTGGCGGATGTTGTTGCCGTAATCGACGGTATGCACGCCCATGGCGTGGAAATCGAGCATGGCTTGCACATGGGCGGCGCAGGAATCGGCGGCGGCCACCGTCAGGCGCGCGTGGCGCTGCGGATCCTGCTGCGCCGCCTTCCAGTCCGACACGCTCCAGCCGCGCGGCAGATAGCCGTTGACCAGGTCATGCGCGGAGGTCTGGTCCGTCACCAGGTCCGGCAGCAGGCCGCCCGCTTTCGCGCGGCGCACCAGTTCCGGCAGCACTTCGGCTGCGTTGCCCAAGAGGCCGATGGAAATGGCTTCCTTGCGTTCGGTGTGATATTTGACCAGTTCCAGGGCTTCGTCCAGGCTGGCCGCCTGCTTGTCCAGGTAGCGCGTGCGCAAGCGGAAGTCGATGCTGCTTTGCTGGCATTCGATATTGAGCGACACGGCGCCGGCCATGGTGGCGGCCAGCGGCTGCGCGCCGCCCATGCCGCCCAGGCCCGCCGTCAAGATCCAGCGCCCGCCCCAGTCGCCGCCAAAATGCTGGCGGCCCGCTTCGGCGAAGGTTTCATACGTGCCCTGCACGATGCCCTGCGTACCGATATAAATCCAGCTGCCGGCCGTCATCTGGCCGTACATGAACAGGCCTTGCCGATCGAGTTCGTTGAAGTGTTCCCAGTTGGCCCATTTCGGCACCAGGTTGGAGTTGGCGATCAGTACGCGCGGCGCGTCCGCGTGGGTCTGGAACACGCCCACGGGTTTACCGGACTGTATCAGCAAGGTCTGGTCGTCTTCCAGTTCGCGCAGCGAGGCGAGGATCTGGTCGAAACAGGCCCAGTTGCGGGCGGCGCGGCCGATTCCTCCGTAGACCACCAGGTGCTGCGGATTTTCCGCCACTTCCGGGTCCAGGTTGTTTTGCAACATGCGGTAGGCCGCCTCGGCCTGCCAACTCTTGCAAGCCATGACCGTGCCGCGCGGGGCGCGGATGGTACGGCTGGCATCAAAGCGTGGATCGGTGTCCATTGTGCTGTTCATGCTGTCTCCTCGTAGGGTGCGAGCGGGCGTATCTAGCCCGATACCTGGCCCGCTCTGGTATTCCCAGCATAGGTTGTCTATACAACCAAGTCAACAGGTTTTTGCAAGCGTAAACCGCCTATTTTTTCTCGAACACACGCTTGCCCGCCACCCACGTCTGCAGCACCTGCGTCTTGCCAATCACCGTCGGCGCCACAGTGAACAGGTCCTGGTCGACGACGATGAAATCCGCCCATTTTCCCGCTTCCAGGGTGCCGATGACCTTTTCCTGGTGCGCCGCCCAGGCCGCGTCCAGGGTGAAGCAGCGCAGCGCTTGCGTCACTGTCATGGCTTGCTGCGGATACCAGCCGCCGGCCGGGAAACCGTCGCTGTTTTGCCGCGTGACGGCCGCGTGGATGCCTTCGAACGGGTTCGGCGATTCGATGGGGAAGTCCGAGCCGCAGGCGATGCGCGAACCTTGCGCAAGGAAGGTGCGCCACGCATACGCGCCCTTGATGCGCTCGTGCCCCACGCGCTGCTCCGCCATGTTTTGGTCGGAAGTGGCGTGCGTCGGCTGCATCGACGGCACGATGCCCAGCGCCTTGAAACGGGGGATGTCGCTCAATTGCACCACCTGCGCATGCTCCATGCGGTGGCGCAAGCCCACGCTGCGGTATTGCGCGGTCAAGGCTTCATAGCCGTCGAGAATCTGATGATTGCCCGCGTCGCCGATGGCGTGCACATTCACCTGATAGCCGGCGCGCATGGCTTTTTCCATCTTCGCGCGCATGGCGTCATCTTTGAAGAACAACAGGCCGCGGGTGGTCGGATCGTCGCTGTACGGCGCCAGCAGGGCCGCGCCGCGGCTGCCCAGGGCGCCGTCGGACAGCAGTTTGACGGCGCGCAAGGCGTACATGTCACGCGCATAGCTAGTTAAGGGGCCGTTTTTTGACAGCGCGTCGAAGTCTTCCGTGGTGTCGGCAATCATGCCGTACACGCGCACCGTCAGCTTGCCGTGGTCCGCGTAGTCGCGGAACAATCGGTCCTGCATCTGGCCGATGCCCGCATCGTGCACGCTGGTCAGGCCCACTTGCGACAGCTGGGCCAGCGCGCCATCGAGAGCGGCGCGGTTTTCCACGTCGCCGGGCTTGGGCAGCACGGCGTCCATCAAGTCCATGGCGTTATCGACCAGCACACCGGTGGCATTGCCGTCCGCATCGCGTTCGATCTTGCCGCCCGCCGGATCTGGCGTGGCACGCGTGATGCCGGCCAGCGCCAGTGCGCGGCTGTTGGCCCAGCCCGCGTGACCATCGACCCGGCGCAGCCACACGGGCCGCGCGCTTTCCGCCGCATCGAGCTCCAAAGCTGTGGGAAAGCGCCCCAGCTTCCAGATTTCCTGGTTCCAGCCATTGCCGACGACCCAGCTGCGTTCGGGATGCGCACGTGCGAAGTCGCCCACGGCCTGCACGGCGGCCGGCAGCGACGACGAACCGTACAGCATCACGCCGCTGGCGATCGTCCCCAGGCCGAAGACGTGGCCGTGCGCGTCGATCAGGCCCGGCAACACGGTCTTGCCCTGCACGTCGACGTGCTTGGCACCCTTGGCCGCCTTGCGTTTCACCTGCGCAGCGCTGCCGACGGCGAGCAGCTTGCCCGCGTCGTCAAACGCCAGCGCCGTGAAGCGCAGCACCTTGCCGGCTGCGTTGAGCGTGTAGCCGTTGGCGTTATCGATGACGGTATCGGCATGCGCGTGGCCGAGGGCCCCCAGGCAGGCGAGCGTGAGCAGGGTGCGGCGCAGTGGCAGGGTCGGCATTTCCATCTCCAGGTCTTTTAGTCGTTAGCAAAAAGACGAGTGTATAGAAATTGGCAAAATGGTCAATCAGGCAGCGGAGGGTGGCCTTACCATCAGCCAGTAGTCGCAGCCCGTGACAGCTTCCGCATAACGCCCCGCCACCACGAAGCCCAGGCGCCCATAGAACGGCAGGCTGCGCTCGTTGTACGTCTCCAGGAAGCATGCGGCATGCGCCGCATCGACGGCCGCAAGGCCTGGCGCCAGCACGGACGCGCCCAGCCCCTGCCCTTGCGCGGCGGGAGCGATGCCGGCGATCGACAGATACCATGCGTCTTGCAGACCATGCGGCGCCAGCGCGTGCTCCATGTTCGCTACGATGGCCGAAAAATGCGCGAAACCCTGCTCTCCCAGCAGCGCGCGCAAGGCATCCTCGCGCTGCGCGTAGGCGGCCTGGCGCTGGGCCGCCGGCGTATCCGTCGTCCAGATGGCGGCGCCATTGCCCGCCGCATCGGCGAGGTCGACGCGGCCCGCCTGCTCGCCCTCGGCCAGCGCCAGCGCGAAGTACGCCTCCAGCTTGGCCAGCCGGGCCGCCTCGTCCTCGCCGCACGCCACCGTGACAGCGCGGTAAAACGGGTCGCCGGCCAGGGCGGCGGCCAGGCTGCGGGCGGTGCGGGAGGATTCGATGTGGGATGGGCTGGACATGGTTCTCTTTCTGTTCATTGAAACGCCCGGCATCTTAACGCAAGCGCGTAGGCCTTGCGCCTGGTCAATACCCGCATGGCGGCGCGGGCCTACGCTGGCGTTTTATCGCGGAGGCCCCATGGCCAGGCACCATGTCATCAGCACCACCGCGTGCGACGTGTTCTTCAAGCTCGTGGCGCACCAGAAGAGCAGCCTGGGCGCGCACTTCGACGGCATGATCGTCACCTTCAGCGCCGACGTCCAGCCGGTACGCGGCGCGGCCCTGCGCGACGCAAAAAGTGGCTGCGAACTGCACCGCCTGGCCGGCCAGCCCGACGAATGCTGGTGCTGCGGCTATGACGAGCAGCTGGAATTCGTCTCGCAAAACAAGGTGCCGCTGGCGCACGCCGACTACCGCCTCACCTTGAGCAACGGCGAAACGTGGACGGGGACGACGGATGCAAAGGGGCGCACGGGGCGCGTGGCCAGCAAGCGGGAGGAGCAAATCACCCAGGCCGAGTTCCTGCCGCACCCGGATAAATCACCATGCTGCGCCGCCGCGCCAAAATACGCTGCGCCTGCAGTCAAGGTCATTCAGCTCGATGGCATCAAGACGACCGACAAGGATGTCGGCTCGTCCGTGAGACAGGTCAAAGTGAAGGACACGGTTCGCCCGCTGACCAGGGGCGAGATCGACATGGCGTGGATGCTGTTCCAGGATGCGATCGACTATGGCAAGGTCAAGGTGCATGGCGAGCCGTATCTATGGTTTAACTGGCAGCCCAAGAACGTGGCCATGACGCCGGATGGGGAGATTTATTTTCATGAGTCGGAATATCGGGAGGATTTTTCTAAAGAAAACAATGACGGAAAACATTGGTTCATACATGAAATGGCGCATGTCTGGCAATACCAGCTTAAGTATCCGGTAAAGCTACGTGGCGCTATTCGACTAGGATTGGATTACGAATATTCTTTGTCATCAGAAAAACGTCTTGGCAATTACAATATGGAGGCTCAGGGTGATTTATTAGCGGACTATTTCATCATGAGATATGCAACACCAGAATTAGGCCTTAGTGAAAGAAAAAAAATTATTCTTTTTGAGGAGGTACTAAGTGAATTCTTCGTCAATAGGAAAAGCTCTTCAAATTTGCCTGATCACAATATCGGCCCTGAGTCTGGCATTAGCGTCCCGTGATACCTTAGCGAGGTCACGTATGGGTTCTGCTACGGTAACAACAGAAGCAAATCTTCCATGCTTCAAAATTGACAATGAAGAAGAAAAGTCAAGAGGACCTACCAGTTTAAAAATGCTGAGCATCAGTGAAATCACTCCGGATGGCGCGAAGAACATGTGGACACTCATGTTCCCCAATACGTCGTTTGGGAGTCCTACTTATCGACTTCCAGAAAACAGTTGCGTACGCTATGGACAGGTACCAACTGGTGCCGAAGCAAGTAATGCACGCCCGCTGAAAATGGGGAAAATTTATAGTGTCTCTTTTCTAGGACGTCCAATATCCCCCTCCGACCCGACCTCGCGCTACTCGGCAAAATTTTGCGTCCTCAGTGCCCCTTCAGGCGGATTTCACGCTATTCAGTTAATAGGCCATGAGGAAGCTTGCCCTGCTGAGTTACCACCAAAATGAATCTCTATGGCATCTTGTCCTTACTCCATAAAACGCTGCTCATACTGCTCGCGTTCACGAGCATGAACAGCTGCGCGCGATCACGCATGGCCGAAGCCGAGGTTACCTCGGTCAATGGCGTTCCCTGCTTTAGCATTTCCAAACAGGAAGAGAGGCGCAACGGCCAGCCCTTCCTCGGCGCCTTGGGAAGCGCTGATCAATTCGCTTTTATAGCGAGGTTGGCGCGCCAATGGCCGGCCAGTGAACCACTCAAGCTCGTTTTTCGTTCCATTTGACGCGATGCTTCGCGCCGTTCTGCAATCAGGACGGACT